>Ga0325410_1002275_pt1 | contig 21462 bp, 9 predicted proteins | sample PopdelMetagenome_16_FD_206182 | JGI IMG/M metagenome (GOLD analysis project Ga0325410, IMG submission 206182) | Populus deltoides microbial communities from Bellville, Georgia, United States - Xylem-PdIQD-R3 | ecosystem: Host-associated > Plants > Phyllosphere > Stem > Wood/Secondary xylem...
ATGTCATATGAGGGAGATATGATTTTTCAAAGATGACATCTGAATTCTGCCAGCAAACAGGTTTCGTGAAGAAACGAGTCCAAATTACATTCCGAAGCATCTAAACCGATATCCAAGTTTTTATTTCAGCAATTTAGCTCCTCTAAGTCAAAGCTTGAAGATTTCATGCAAGGCTATTTCTCCTTTTTTAGGAAAATAGTTATTGAAGTACTTAAATGTAAACAGTCTACTTAATGGAGGACTATTTTGTAAAATAGAGACCTAGGGTTTCCTAAGATATAAAAAGAATGAGAGAAGAGAAGGGGGGTAGCCAGCCAAAAGGATAAAAACGCCCCGTTCCTCTAAGAAACCCTAAATTATGCATTCTTCCTTCTTTTTGATTAGTTGTTCAACAAACATGCAAGGCTAAACACTTTTTCTTGGTTGCAAGGACACGAAAACCTTTGGATTTCAAGAACTGTGAGATTTATTTTACCTTTTCTTTTCAGTTTATATGATGAATATGTTTGTTCTTCTATGCTTATTTTTCCTATGATTGTTTATTTTAATTGCTAGAGCGGACTCTAAGTTATTATTGTAGACAATCTATTGCTAAGTTTGATATCAAAACCGGAGTTGTGGTATATGAACTTGTGAAGCAATTGACTTTAATAATTGTGGCGGATCTACGTTATTAATCTTAGGGAGAACATTTAATCAAATCAAACATAGATTGCGACAGTTATGTTTTCTTGATTAATCAACTTATCTAGTTCTTAAGGCTGCCATTAAATTAAATTACTAGTGCGGACACTGTGGTTGTTTGATGGTTGGGGTTAGTTATACGGCGGATCCGTTAACTAACCAATGTTAAGAAAAGATAAATATTCAGAATATAAATTGATGTTTCGTTTCCATGATCAGTTCTGATTTCTATAGGTGGATGTGTGCTTGTGACCAAGGTTTGTTCTCTTGATAATTTTCTGATTTTATTAAATTTCATTTGATAGTTTTCTGTTTTCTTTTGCTTTAGCCTAGATAACATCCAACATCCCCAAATTGTATATCATCTAGCATAAAAATCTGACTTGAACTTTCTCGTGGGACCGACCCTTTGCTTGCTCTATACTATCTTATGTGTTGTGTTTGACGCCAGGGTAATTAATTTGTGCGACCGCGACATCGCAATAATGGTGACAAATATGATTCTAGCATATTTATGATGATAATTTTTGGATTTTTATTATTTTCTTTTAGTCTTTGGGTTATTATTACTTATTTGGGTCAATTGTAAGTGGGCTTAATATAAGTCCACCTAAAGGGGGTCCATTAGGGTTTATTTAAGTCTAGAGTTAGTATCAATAAAGGCATAACTAGACATGTAAGTTAGACAATTCAAATTAATAAAACTTTTTGTTTGTCGCATATTGTGTATGTGTGTTGGTGAGATAATCTCCCTTCCATGGTTCTCTAAAGAACTGAAAAACAACTTATCAAAAAACAATTGTCTTCGTGGCGTCATCCTTATACTTCTCGTTCGCGAATCAATATTCATTGGGTGGGGATCTCCGTTTTCAATAGTGTTGGTACCTAGGTACAAGTTATCTTTGAAATTCGCTTTCTTTCTGTTGTTTTCATTTCTTGCAGTATATTTTCAACATATCCAACACATTTGGGTGTTGTTTCATCATTTTTGCATATTTCGTTTCTGCTTTTATTCGAGTCTTCAGTTTCATTCGTATTTCGGATAGATTCGTTTGCTATTTGTGACACTATCATCGCAGTTTTGTTTTTGCTTGTTTTCCAGTTTTTATTGCTTCTTGAGTCATATATACAAATTTGGATTGTGCTGCTAAGTTGGTTCTATTTGGTGTTGGTTTTAGTTTCGCAAGAATCGCAAGAAGGCGAGGCGAGAGGTATGAGCGTGTGAGGATATTAAGAGTTTTTGAGCGAAACACGAGCGACGTGAGGATAATTATTTTTGCCATTCAATTTTTACAGGTACTATCATGTTAGATCAAAACAACACACCACCCCCTCCCGATGTAGAACTTAAATTCCAAATACAAACCATGACGAAGATGATGGAAAGCATGAATTTTATGATGGGGAACGTGTGTGACAGACTTGAGAAGGTGGGAAAACATGGAATCGTGGCTGGGACATGTACCCAAGACGTAAGAAAGGTTGGGGTTGAACTGAAATCAAACAATGGCAGTGAGGTCGAAAGGCCAAGATGGGCTGATTATGAGGATTTTGACTAAACCTAAAACCAGTTGCATGTCTTGATTGTTTGAGTGAATGGAGAGTTAGAAAAAGGAGAGAAAACCAAAAACATGAAAGAAGAAGGAGCCTAAAAGGTAAGCTAGAACAAACATAAGGAAGAAACCGAGAGAAAATAGGAAGAAAAATTGCTAAAACCTCCCTAAGGCTACTTAAAATTGTTAGGTAAGAACAACATCATTTCCTTACTTATTTCATTGAGATTTCAAGACAAAATGGAGAAGGAAACCTCAAGGGAATGGCTTAGGGTTCTTACGCCCATGATTAACAAGGATTAAATAGAAAGATTGAAGAGAATAGGGTTGAAGGGGGATATAATTCCAGAACCTTTAACAAAAGAAATGGATGAATGTCAAAGGAGATAATGAAAAGAAATGAAATAAAGTGATAAAATTTGTAATTGTGACCTTGTTAAACTCATATAAACATGCTTGAGCTAAAATAAAATTCACGTTTATGTTAATATATTGATTGTGCATACATGATTGAAGAGCTTGTGTGAAAATGAAAGAATGTGTAGAATTGTGATCTTGTTAAACCCTTAGAGGAATGTTTGAGCTGAATCGGAATTGATGCCATGATTAATGCCTTAATTTTGTTTGTATGATGAATGAACTTGTATAATTATGAACCAAGTGGATGGATATGAGTTTATGAAATGTTATTGTGAACATACTTATGATAAAAAAAAAAGATGATGAATTACATGTGCAAATTAGAGAGAAATGAGCTGTAATGTTCCAGTCATAGAAAAAAAGAGCACCATGAAAGGACTTGCTATGATGAACACCTTAGGGGAAACAAGTCTAAAGACAAAAATGAACCCTTGTTTATCATGAAATTACTATTAGTTTGTGTTGGTTTATTGCCATGATATAATTGAAAACATAAAATGTATGATTGTGGCAACTCTAAGTGTCGGTCTTGAAATGATAGTTAGGAGAACCTTTGGAAAATATACGTGTTGAGACTTGGTAGCGTATTGCTTGATAACTTTGTGATAAATTGGATGTGATTTGGTGACGTTCAATGTCCAACTAGATTGGGGTACGTTGGTAAGGGGGAAAGCTTAGCTTATACCTTACGCTTAGCCTAGGAAAAAAGTAAAACCAGAAATGATTCAATTGTCGCTAACGATTTCTGAATCGGCAGCGACATAGTTTTCGTGTCGATTTCAAGGTCAACAGCGACTCAATTTTTGTTGATGATTTTTGAGTCAACAGTGGATTGTGTTTGCTGACGATTCCAAGCGTCAGCAATGAAATTTGTTTTCGTTGATGATTTCTAGGTTGGTAGCGACTCGATTTTCATTGATAATTTTTGAGTGAATAGTGGTTGTGTTCGCCGATGATTCCATGCGTCAGCCGTGGAATTTGTTTTCGTTGATGATTTCTAAGTCAGCAGCGACTTAGTTTTCATTGATGATTTCTAAGTCAACAGTGGATTGTGTTCGTTGATGATTCCAAGTGCCAGCCGTGAAATTTGTTTTCGTTGATGATTTCTGGGTTAGCAGTGACTCAGTTTTCATTGACGATTTCTATGTCAATGGTGGTTGTGTTCGCTGATGATTCCATGCGTCAGTCGTGAAATTTGTTTTCGTTGATGATTTCTGTATCACCAACATCTTAGTTTTTCGCTGACATTTATGTGGCACCAGCGACCCAGTTTTTGCTGACGATTTCTGTGCCACCAGCGACTCAGTTTTCGCTGATGATTTCTGTGTCACCAGCAATCCAGTTTTTGCTGATGATTTTCCATGACAGTAGTGACTTAATTTCGTTGACAAATTCCATGTAAAAAATGATTTAACTCTCGTGATGATTTCATCGTCATGATTTTTGTGTCACCAACGACCTAGTTTCAAATGATGATTTTATGTGACAATAGTGACTTAATTTCGTTGACAAATTCCATGTTAAAAATGATTTAACTCTTGTGATGTTTTCATCGTCAATTTGACTTAACTCACTACAAGACTCACGAATTAAACACTAGGATGTCAAAAAGTGACCAACGTTTAAAATTAAGAGAAGGTCTTGATATGATGACTTTTATTGTATGATTATATGATGAGTGGAACACTTGAATGTGAACATATGTATTATTGGGATAGGTATGGTATTGGTTTATGTGATTACTGGATGCAAATATGCTGATTAGTGATCATTTGATGTATCAGGCGGTACGACCGGGATCGGACCTTCAACCAAATGAGAACACCCCATGGGAGGAACAGGTAGGTGGTCTACACCTTCTTCTTAAATAATATCGAACCTCTAAAATGATGTCATATAAAAGAATTGTTATATCTCATTGTGACTACTAAATTGTTCATGGAATGTTTAATTTGGTATTGTGATTAGCCTCAGCCAATGGCATCCGAATTGGATGACTAGTTTGGATATTGTGATTAGCTTCGGCTAATGGTATTCGAGAGGGATGACTGGGTTTGGACATTGTGATTAACTTCGGCTAATGGCATCCGAGATGGATGACCAGGTTTGGATATTATGATTAGCTCTAGGTAATGGCATCCGAAATGTATGACCGGTTTTGGTATTATAACTTAGCTTCGACTAATGGCATCTGAATTGGATGACTGAGTTTGAGTAATGCAATTGACCGTGGTTAGTGGTTTTCTATAAAGGATGACCGAGGTAAAGCGAAGTAATTTAACCATGGCCACGGTATTAACTCTGGTCCCTACAACTCCTATAGAAAGGTTGGGACATATGAGTAAGGATAATATAATTGATGAAATAATAAAAGTTGTATTATGTATGTAAGGAGTAAAGGAAGGAATATACTCACTTAGGTTATTAACGGAAAGTAGTGATAATATTCTTTTAAATATCTATTATTATGTTTAAATTATTTATAATTCTTGTATCCATTTTGTATTATAACAGGGACGTCACACAATCAAGATGCATATGAATCCCATCTCACAAGTCCATATATTTTGTTATGAACTATGTATTCATATGTTAAGACATTATCTATTTTGTTTGAGCAAATGTATTAGTTGTGAAAATATCGTTCGACACTTTTGTAAAGACGTGTAATGATAATTATGTCAAAACAGGAATGTAAACTTATGAATATATAAATATAATGATATGGTGCTTGTATTGTGAATTATCTTTTATTAAGATGTTGAATTCTGAGATTTTATGAGTATTGTATTATACGAATTGATGATACCTATAAAATACAATGGTGAAAAAAAAAATTACCATGAATTTCAATCATGAAATGATTGGAAATCTCGGGCTATAACAGGCAACAACCCATGGTTGCTTCCTCTATTGCCTACGAATATTAGTTGAGCCCTCAACACAGCCAGGTACGCTAGCATGTTGGCGCCGCTACTAGTGGTTGTTACATCCACCAAATCATTTTTTTATCTCCTCAAAACTCCTGCTAGAATTGTAGATTCTGGCCACATTCAAATAATCCGTCCAAATCTATCTAGAATAGTAGCTATTTTAAAAAAACAAATCATAAGAGAAAAATAAAATTTGGGTAAAATTAATTTTGCACATAAAATTAATTCACAATTAACATCAATAATAATTTAAAACATGCAATACACAATTCTAATTGTTTAACAATGGCTCTAATACCATTATTGGATTTCTCGAAACACATACACGATAAATTTAAAATTTATTTAGGAGTCCCAAGGATCCTGTTGGATAGATTTAAGGTTGTTTAGGGTTTAAACGAATATTACCTGAAAATTATATGTTCTTTTTAGTTTTAAATAAATTTTTTAAAGTTGGGTTGTCATAAACTATAAGTCATTCAAGTGTCTGGCTCTAACAGTAATTCACTGGAACAACTAGTGATAAATTTTTTAAACCTTCTTAGAAGAGAGAGATTGTTATGCTTTTGAGTGTTCACTCTTTTCTTTTGTATTTTTCAGGTATTCTATAATTTATGTAATTTCTTTACAGAAAATAAGACACATAACATTCTGTATATAGAGAAACCTGAAAACCTTATAAATAATAAAATATCAATTTGCCCCCTGAAAAATATATCATATATTATTTCACGATAATTTTAGAAATTTATTCAATAAAGTCCCTACTTGATTTTTTTTAGATCTAAAATTGTAATTACCTTTATAAATTATATTTTAGTCCTCAATTTCTAAAACTTATACAATCATGTCATATTTGATTAATCATCTCATTTTAATTTTTGACTGATAGTTCTTATATGTATGACCTATTAAGTTTTCTAATAAGTTGATCCAAATATAAATCACAATCCTAAATAAAATGTGATTACATAAATTAAACAAATTAATTTATTAGCAATTTAATAATTGATTGATTTATATTTCAAGATCAAGTAAAATAACCACAAACTTGCATGATCCCCTAAATATTTAGAAAGTTATAAGTAGTTTGACTTAGCCTTTTAGTGACCAGTTTTTTAGTATAATTAATATTTGTTCATCAACAATATTTCGCTCTAGACATTATAGCATGAAGTATGTCTACTCTGTCAACTCATATTTGTTCTTAATATCATAATTATTGATTCTTTGAATAAGATTTGAAAATCTTTGCAAATCTTATTCCACCTTGCACAAGAATTTACAATCAATACTATTTAAGAACATATGGAACATTTTTCTAATTCATCTAGAGTGATAAATCCTCTATTGATTACTGAAATACCTTTATATAGTTCTTGTTATTCCTAATATCTACTCATTTTTACCCTTGATTAGGACAATGTGTAGCAGGATCAAAGAATAACACTTCATATATAAGATAATTTAGTGATCTCAAGTCTAGGGATCACTTACACAACCATCATGTGAGTCTTTTCATAGACACGAGTAATCTCTTCATATAAAATTCTCATACGGGTCAATTCACTATACATATTATCTTACAAGCACCTATATATTAGTTTTAGGTATCTCTTATATCTCAGCTTATGAGAACAACTGCTTTATTTCATAAAAAAAAGAACATAATATGTATCAGTCTCAATAGCTCTAATTAATATTCGGTCTTAATAGAGCATTGACTAGGAACATTTAGTAATAATACTTTGATGCAATAGGAATCTCACAATTATAAAAACTTTATAATTTCCTTTGTAAAACATTTTTGTCCCAATGACTTCTTTACCTTAGATTCATTAATCAATTATTTTATGAATATTAAAGATAAATAAGTCTTTATTAGTAAACATACTTTAAAGAATAAACCTACTAAACCAACAAAAACAAATAAGAATAAAGAGAATGATGTATACAAAAAGTATGAACATGACTATGTTTGTTATAAAGGATACATCATGAATACTCTCTCCAACCAGATGTATGATCTTTTTCGATGCTATGAAGATCCTGTGAAAATATGAAATGTTTTGAAGACTAAATACAAAAAAGAGAAGTAAGGTATTGAAAAATTATTTTTTTATGAAATATTCTGAATTCAATATGGTGGACAACAAGTCTATTATGACTCAGCTAGATGAGTTGTATGTTTTTGTATCCATACTTAAAGATTTGAAGATTAAAATTTCAAAACCAATACAAGTGGTTGGCAATTATTACATAGTTGACACAACTTAGAGCAATTATTTGATCAATCTCGAAAAAGTCTTGAGAATGGTAACAAAGTGAATGTTGTCGATAATAAATCTAAAGGCAGGAACATGTCCCAAAAGAGGAGGTTTACTGATTTTGACAACTCTAGCAATATCAAAAATGTTGTTGGCCTTTCCAACAACTTCAAGAAGAATAAAAGATGTTTTCATAGTGAAAAAATAAAGGGACACATTAGGAAAAATTAAAGGTTTTATAAAAAGTGCAAGGTGGAGAATCCAACCAAGCAAATACTTTAGATAAATAAGAGGAATAAATGGTGATCATCGTGACTTGAATGTATATTAGAATAATTTTTGAAATTAACATGGTTATTAACACCAAATCTTTTGATTGATGGTATGATTCTGCTGCCACTACCTATATTTGCATTGATAAATACTTTAAAAATGTTAAAGAAGATAAATATTTCATGATGCATAACAATGCTAAAGCAAAACTTATTGGAAAAGGAGTTGTGGATCTTTCTTTCATTTCAAAAAAAAAAAATACTTTAGTCGATGTTATATCTACAATTATGTTGTGGAGGAATGGAAATAAAGCAGTTTTAGGGGTTGAAAATTTGATCTTGCTAAAAAAAAGTGTTATTTTAAGGGCTATTCATATGCTACAATATTCAATTTTAGTATTATTAATAAAAAGAGCAAAATTTCTATTTATATTATCATATCTCATTATGACATAATAATTGAGCAAAAGTTAATGTCAGGACTTTAAAGTTTATGTCTAAAAATGGAATGATTTTTATAATTATAAAACTTGAGATAATTGTGAGATTTGTATAGAAGAAAATATGAAAAATAAATCATTTCTATGGGTTGAAAAAGATAATGATATTCTTGATTTAGTTCATTCAGGTATTTGAGAACTGAATGACATTTTAACTAGAGGTTATAATAAGTATTTTAGTACATTCATTAATGATAGTTCTAGGTACACTTATGTTTATTTGAAAAAAAAATTAAGAATCAAGAATTTGAAAAGTTAAACTTTATAATAAAGTTGGAAAAAAAAATAGAAATGAGGGTCAAATACTTAAGAAGTGATATAAGAGATGAATATTTCTTTATGTGGTTTTTTTATATTACAAAGAAAATGGAATGGCACTTCAAGAAAGTGCTCTATGAAACCTACAACAAAATGAATTAGTGGAAATAAACAATAAAACATTGGTTGAAAAGGTGAATGTCATGATTTTCAATACTAAATTGCCATTTAATCTTTGTGAAGAATCTTTGCCAACAACTTGCCATGTATATAATGAAATACCTTTAAAAAGATAAAATATAAAGGAATAGGAAAGGTTAAAAGCCTAACCTAAATCACTTTAGAGTTTGGGATTGTTTAGTTTATGATAGAGTACTCGATCTAAAAGGGATAAAGTTGAGACCAAGAGTCAATACAAGTGTTTTGTGGGAAATGCTAAATATTTAAAAGTTTATAAACCATTAGATGTTGATTCCAATGTTATCATGGAATCAAAAGATATTGATTTTATTAAGGATAAATATCTTAATGATTCTAATAATGATCTAGATTTAGATAATATATATAAAAAATAGATATAAACTTAATGCTTCTTCTAAACACAAAAGAAAACTTAATGACTCATCTAATGAGATTAGAAAAAGTCAAAGAGGAAAAGTATAAAAACAATTAAATCCTAACTTTTTTTATTCACAAATGGTAACTTTTTTCATGGAAGGTTATTGTTAATTTATGGTTAATGAAATGCCTATGTTATTATTAGTTCAAAATGATCTCAAGTTTTATGGTAAAACAATGACATCTATAGATACTATCTTTTTTAAAAAAGACAATTGATAAGAAAATCAATTCTTTTTTTTTTCAAAAACATATATTTGATTCTTAACTTACCTTAAGAATCAAAACTAATTGGTTGCAAATAGGTATTTAGAAGAAAATATAATATGGATGGATCTATACAAAACTTTAAGGCTAGTTATTTATAAGGTTTAGATAAAAGAAAAATATTGATAATTTTGGTACATATGCTTTAATAACTAGAATAATCTCTATAAGAATAGTGTATGAAAGACTCGAAGCACCTAAGAGATAGGGTGAATTAGGTATTTTAAAATTAAGCCTAAATATTTTGGTTCTAAACAAAACAATCATAAAAAACACAATAATACCACATAACTTGTAAACCCTCGGTTATAATTTTTCTGGGTATTTAAAAGATGAGAAATTTAACCAATAGTAAAATGGGTTAAATTAAATTAAAGAAACCTAATCAAGATAAAAATATTGAAATTAATGAAATGAAAAGTGAATATAGTACTAAATCATTGAAAAGAAAAACATTTGTGAGGACAAAATGGATACGTAAGATCAAGAGAGGTCAATATTCAAATAACAGAAGGTTGGGAGTTTATGTATAAATGATAAAAAGGGGTGGGGATAAATGTGCAATTAACAAGATGTTAGAACTATAAATATCATTCTATTTTCTCTCTTGGAGTGACTGGCAAGAGTAGGAGAGAGTTTAGAGAGAGGCTGGAGAGAAGATATATTGATGGTAAATCAACCGACAGCTATAACTCCATCTTCCACCGTTGGATCAGCACGATATTTGAGTATGTTGTTCTCATCCATGTCGTGTACATTGTCACCGTAGGGATTTTCTATATCAGTCCCCGTTTGAGAGATATCGAGGGAGGAAAATATTTGGGAAATACACTTTTGGACAGTCTTCTTTGTTGTCTGGTTTCTCCTTCGGCCACCGTTGGATTAGGCTATAACTTGAATATGTTGTTCTTCCTGATTTTGACTAGATTCTGAACGGTGGAGATCTGAAACAAACATTTGGTATAGAAGTTGTATATCTCGCACAGTAGGTCTGCAAGTTTGAGGTCAGTTCGGTTAAACCCATATTTCTGGAAATTTCACCATTTGATGAAGTTAATATTTGGATATGTTATACTCATAATAATGCATTATAACTTGACAGTATAGATTGTTTGGAATATTATTCGTTTGTTATTTATGGTTTATAGGAACTGTGTCAAGGATTGTGTTTAGAAGAATATTGTTCGGAAAGTTTGTAAAATCGACAAGAATGTTTTATTTTGACGTTAAGAGGGAAGATTGAAATAAATAAGATAAATTGGCTCTTATAAAGATATTCTTTTTTTTACAGTCTTAAACGATATGTGATATGACCAGGGGTTGAGATGATAGAGAAAGAGTTAAATTATGGATGTTGTGTATAAATAGAAAGGTTAATGAATCTGGATAGATTCATCTCCTAACATTTGGAGAGAATTCGAGTAGAAGGATGAGAGAATTACGATCAAGTTTCTCATAGTAATTGTAGTTTTGGATGTTAGCTAACTAAGAAATTGGTCTTGCTCAATATGGAGCTGTAGAACCCCAGCTATGGCTCATCAACCGAGATTGGGTCTTGACAGACCTTGTAGGGTAGTGTTTGTTGATGAGCAATTTTGACTATCTCAAAGGCAGAACTGGGTTCTCCTTCCTTCAAAGAACTTGTAGCCTCGTGCATTAGCTTTCCAACGAGACTAATCTTGCTTGAAACAGAGTTCTATAAGTCTAGATATAGTTAAAAATCTGATGAATGTTCAGACAGTAACAGTTCAATGTCTAGATAGTAACAGTTGGACAGTAACAGTTCAAAGTGTAGACACTAACAGTTCAAATGTCTAGACAGTAACAGTTCAAAGTGTAGACAGTGACAGTTCAAATGTCTAAATAGTAACAGTTCAAAGTCAAACAGTAACGGTTGGAAAAGTCAAACAGTAACGGTTGGAAAAGTCAAACAGTAACAGTTCAAAGTGTAGACAGTAACAGTTCAAATGTCTAGACAGTGACAGTTCAAATGTCAAACAGTAACGGTTGGAAAAGTCAAACAGTAACGGTTCAAAGTCAAACAGTAACGGTTCAAAGTCAAACAGTAACGGCTCAAAGTCAAACAGTAACGGCTCAAAGTTAGACAGTAACAGTTGGAAATTGGACAGTAACAGCTCAAAGTTAGACAGTAACATTTGGAAAGTGGACAACAACAGTTCAAAGTTAGACAGTAACAGTAGACTTTCACGTGAATACTATATAAAGGAATTGAGTCATACGAACACTTGCATATTGAGACACTAACTCTCTATATATATATATATATATATATATATATATATATATATATATATATATATATATATATATATGTTATTATGAGAAAATGAACATGCATAAGAAAGTAACCTATGAGTAATGGATGAATATGGATTCTCTATAATATCAACCTAAAGGAATGATAACTATGGTTGGATAAAGGATAACAACATTAATGGGTGTAATGAGAAAAACGTAAGATATAAAGAAAGAAATGATTGAAAGAAAGATTTATTAGCTATTGATATGATTATTATAAAATATATCCTTGAATGAGGAAAATTTATGAGATGAGTCTGTGACTGTAGGAGGGACCACCGGTGTGGTGCAACAGCAGCAACAGGGGAGCACAAGTAGAGCTTCTACTACAAGTAGGTGACTTTCACCTTCCTTTTAAATAATGTTGAATAATGAAAATACTTTATCATGAATATTACTATATTGTGTTAATTCAGATACCAGACTATCAAATGCTTAAATGTTAACAAATGAACGATTAGCTTCAGCTAAAGGCATTTGAAGAGATGACCTTGAACATTGAAATACCTTATCATGAACGTTGTCGTATTGTGTTAATTCAGATATCAGATTGCCAAATGCTTAAATGTTGACAAATGATTAATTAGCTTCGGCCAATGGCATCCGAATGGATGACCGGGACAAACAATTGATTAGCTTCGGCTAATGGCATCCGAAGGGATGACCGGGATAAACGATTGATTAGCTTTGACTAATGGCATCCGAATGGATGACCGGGATAAACGATTGATTAGCTTTGGTTAATGGCATCCGAAGGGATGACCAGGACAAATGAATGATTAGCTTTGGTTAATGGCATCCGAAGGGATGACCGGGACAAACGATTGATTAGCTTCAGCTAATGGCATCCGAAGGGATGACCCGGACAAACGATTGATTAGCTTCGGCTAATGGCATCCGAAGGGATGACCAGACAAACGATTGATTAGCTTCGGCTAATGGCATCCGAAGGGTTGACCGGGACAAATGAATGATTAGCTTCGGCTAATGGCATCCGAAGGGATGACCGGGACAAACGATTGATTAGCTTCGGCTAATGGCATCCAAAGGGATGACCTGGACAAACGATTGATTAGCTTCGGCTAATGACATCCAAAGGGATAACCAGGACAAACGGTTGATTAGTTTTGGCTGATAAAATTCGAAGGGGATGGTCGGGGTGAGTGAATAGTTAACCTCGATAAATGATGTCTTAAAAGAATGGCCGGATTTAAGATTATAGTTGATTGCAAGAATTGGTGTGTGTGTGTGTGTGTGTGTGTGTGTATACTGCAAGTTATGTATACCAAGAACATGAAGGAACTACAAATGTCACGCTTCAAATATGAGATAATGTTAATGCTTCGTTAAACTGCCAGACCATTTTCTTATTGTTGTTATTATTATTATTCTTATTATTATTAAATAATTGCATTCTTGTAAATGTTTTGTACAACAATAGGGATGTCATACCAACAAGGTGCCTAGGAAACCCGATACATGCGAACCTACTTTTGCAAGGAATCATGTAGTTGCATTCTAAATCATGATGTATTTTATATGAATCAATGTACTGAATGTATAACTATTATTAGATCCTTTTAGATTAAATTCGTGATGACTATTTGTAGGATATAATACAAACTCGTGACTATGCATGTATATTTTAAATGCGAACTTCTAATCATGCAAACATAATATTATAAGTTTATGTAAGATTCACTTTTAAATGAAATGTTGATTGTTGTTGATGTATGAATTATATATTGATGATGTGAAGGGAACATGTTCGCCGATTACCGACACGATGTGTGTCAAGTACAAAAAAAAAATAAAAAAAAAATTACTGTTGTTTTGGGCTTGTAAAAGCCGTGCTGTTACATAACTACTTGGTAAGCTTGGGCCTCTACTATAGCCACAATGTATTTCAGGGCTAGACTATACCTTACAATGAATCATTTTATAAGTTAAGGATTCAAATCTTTATGACAATCCTTTTACACTATGGTTAAAATCAAACACACCAATTTTATTTGCAGGTCAAACATTGAAACCAATTGAAATTACAATAAGAACAAGGTCAAACCTGACACAATATTTTTTATAGAGATGGACCAAAACATATATAAGCTCTCACATAAAGGCTCACAACTGAAACCCAAGTGGTTATAGTGTCACTTACACTTTAACAACAAGTTTCACTAAAAAAAATTGAAAACAAATGCACTACTAAATATATTATAAAGGAAATGGACTCAAGTTTTTAATAGATGTGATCTAACTTTTTAGGTGACGTAGGTTGTGCAATAAATATGTAGAAGAATAATCAAGAGTAAGCTTAAAAAAGAAAATGATAAAAGTTATTTTATGTTATCAAATGAAAAATAATCTCAAATGACATATGAGATATAGGCTACCCAATTCATGCTACCAATTAAAATAACATGCTAATAAAGACATAATACCAATTGACCTACAAATATATCTTGTTCTTTTGGCATCACAAAAAAAAAAATCCATGTAAACTAATATCATATATTCTGTATAAGCATGAAAAATCATTAAATACCAAAAAAATACATGCATAAATAAAGTTGTTCAAGACAGACAAAAAATACAAGGAATAAAATTGATCAACAATGATAATTGGCAAGCCACACGTTAGTACCTGACATTATTCCAAATAGATTCAGTGGGATCCTTTTATTTCATTTGTTCATTTGAACAATACCCATTGTTCATCCAAAGAAAATATTGAGTTTCTCAAAACACAAACATAACAAAAACAATAATTTTAAAATCTTTCAAGAGTTTTAAGGATCAAGTTAGACAATCTACAGTTGTTTAGGATTTATGCAAAGATACTTGGATATCATTTTTTTTTTATGGAGTTTAATAAACTATTCAAATTTGGCTTGTCACAAACCATAAACACTAAAATTATACTACCTCTAATAGTAATATAAACGAACCACTTTATCAGAAATCTCCATAACTATTTTAGAAGAGAGAGATTGTCATGCCTTGAGTTTTATCTCTTTTTTTCTTCTCTATTTTGCCTATATAGGTGTATATAGAGTGTTTTTGTGTGTATAGAAAAATATAAGGCATGGTAACTAATAGCGAAAAAATTGTAATCAATTAATGGAAAAATACCACTTTTCTCATTGAAAAATATCACATATATTATTTCAGGATAATTTTATAAATGTATGCAATTAAATTCATGCTTGAATTTTCTATATCGAAAATTATAATCCCCTAAATTAATTGCATTTTAGTACGCAATTTTTAAAATTTATTTACAATTATGTCTTAGTTAATTAATCATCATAGTTTAATTTATTACTAATTATTTGTAATATGTGTGACCTGATAGGTTTCTAATATAATGACTCACATATAAATTATAATCTTAATCATAATTTAATTATAAATATTAATTTATTTTTATTTCAATTAAAAATCATCATGAAAAAGTCTTGCTTGCTTAATCAATAAAAAAAATATTTTATATTAGATATATAATAAAATTTTTATTTATGACATTAACTATGAAAATGTAAAAAGAAAAATAATTTTAATGTTTTAAATTGTTGAAAAACTCGTAAAGAAAAATTATGAGGAATCGTTTAAATATGTTTTCCAAACTAAGTGTAAATTTAAGCAGTCGTCTAATTTCAATTTTTTCAAATAATTGAAGTACTACCCTGTTTTTGAAAAATACGCTCCAACATGGAGAAGTGGAAAGAGGCATATAGTACCGTTTAATAATAAGAAAAATTACAATTTAACTGTTGATACAGAGCATGGAGCAGGGAATTGATGGCAGGATTCTTTTTAGAACCATCTTTTCAAGTAAGAGAGACAGACCAGAGAGTACAAGGCAGCTGCGCCACCTTTTTTCTTGAATTCCCATTGCACGACCACAGCGCATCAAGCTGCTAATTATAACTGCTTCGGGGAAGTCTTGCCCTTCGCGCATGTCTGGCATTCGAGAAAAAATAGCCAAGAGCAGGAGCCATGGCTCTCAGTACATCTAATGATTGTTAATACCAAACTATATATTCAAAATATTGTCCCTGATCTGAGCTTCTCTGACTTCAATAGAAAATGAAAAATAAAAACCTGAAAAAGCACAAGCTTATATAGAATAAAATGTACACATCTATCTGAATTCCATGCTAGCTTCTACCATCTGCAATAAATTTCTAATCTTTCTTCTTTTGTGCCTAGTGAATGCTCCGTTGGTTGAATACCAGGGACACCGGTACCCAGGATACGGTGCCACGAACAACACCAAAATAACAACACTGAAAATAAATGTTTTTCTTGAAAACCACACCATCTAATTCAAGACACATGATCCTCACATCGCCAATTTGACAATGTATTCAGTTTTTTTGGTGCAGATATGGTAGTCAGAAAGAGCAATTTAGCAATTGTTGCCTGGACAGTATTAGCGTGCCAATATAACAACGTACATGTTATCTATGAAGGTTCCCTATCCCCATCCCTGTTCAAGACCACCGCCTTAGTAACTGTGGTTGATGGTGGCCTATTGATCTTCTCAAGCAACCTACTGAATGCTAACTTCACAGGTATGCATGCAACTGTAGTTGGCCCAGATGTCTCAGGTTTGATTAGCCCATCCATTTTACCATTACCCGTATCTTGTACAGGATTCCTAACAAAAATCTGCTTAATACCAATTGATGACAGGGTTCTTGTTTTTTGATTAGATGGTAAGCTTACTTTCTTTGGTATCTTTCTAGGGAACTTTTTTTGCGCCGAAGGCTGGGGAACATGAGGTAGGCTCTTCCTTGCCAGGTTTGCCTTGTCACTGAAACTGCCCCCACTTGATTTCCTAAATGGAAATCTTTTTTCTTGATCCATAAATTGAATATCCTCAGCAGCAGCATCGAAGCCCGACAATGATAATAAATGTGGGCGTGGTACCCTAGAATTGGTCCTTCTTGCAGTCCGCCATGCTGGTTGAAGTGATGTACTTTCGTCTTGGTCAACTGCTTCATTGCTATAATAATCATTTAAAGGAAACTGATCATTTAAAGGAAACTGAGTTTCAGATGAACCATCTTCCACAGCTTCAATTGGTATCGGATGTCCTATTATTGCCTTCCCATCAAACTTGCTGATGAGAGAAACAATAGGTACACGATCTTTTTGGTAGCTTGATTGGACCTTCAAATCCACATCTACTAACAAAGATCTTGCCCTTCCCCCAAAATGGTGCTGGCCAACAAGTATTGGATTGGAATGCTTCCCCATGTCTTCCCAATGTCTCCTGAAAGTATGTTGATCCTCCAAACCCATGCCTTGCCATTTTATCATATTACGACCAGTATTATTTCGATCTCTGGACACGAACCTTGATGGAAAAGAGCAACCTCTATTACCAAGACAATACATTTTGGACCCAAAATATTTTCTGCCCAAATTGGCATCATGGGCACTAAATGCCCTTTGGCTTGAGATACTTCCTTTCATCCCATGGAAGGTTCCATAAGAAGCTCCATTAGAACCTTTTCCATATTCCATATTGACAGGCTTCTGTGTAAGATATCGAATGTTCCTTTTCCCCTTCAATTTCCATTTGGACACTGCTTCATGTGCAAGAAAATGTTCATCATGGTAAAGGTCATCCATGTCATCAGAAGATATCAATCCATCAGACTCCTCGCTGCTTGTACTAGCATGTTCTAATGTTGCTTCAGGCTGTCCCAGAGCATCCTGCTCAGCTTCTATAGGGAAAGCAACATCTAGACAGACAAATAAATAAATAAACGCTAATGAGAAAAAAACAATAAATAGTGACTTCTGAAGTAGAAGAAATATTATGAGCCATGACTCAGACAACTGACTTTTGACACAAACAATTAAAATTAAACTAAACCATCAATTTCTTGGTCCACAGAATCACAATAATTGTGAGAACGGAATGGTAAATACTTAACCTGAAAAAATAACCATTTCTTTGTCCACATCTGGTTCAGTCTGAGAAGAATCAGACTCGGATTCAGATGAATTAGATCCAGACAAATCAGATTCAACATCTTCCATAAATCCAGATGAAAATTCTTCTTCATTTGAAGAACCAGGATGGGAATGCAAGTCGGCTTCAAAACCAGAAGGAAAGAACTTATTCTGGTTTGTAGGAATGTCCTTATCATCCATAGAATCACTAGAATCAGCTGGCAAGTAAACACATCCAGTCCTCTTTGCCCGGAAAATAGCTCCCATCTTCTCCACTCCTGAAAGAGAAACAAAACTAGTCAAATTGCAATAGCTGAGGGATTCCAAATTTTGCATAGTTTTCCATACTTCAATAAGCAAGAGGGCACCGTCACATCCCTTGGCTAAATATCCCCCAACCAACCCTTGTGACTAACTTTATTTTCCTAAAGAATGTTTTACCATTTGCATGAGGGGTTATTTCCACATGAGGGAAGGTGTCAGGAGGATCTTCATATTTGTTGTCTGCTACAGGTCTTCTCCAAGAACCATCTAAATCAACAGAGGGTGAAAATTTTCTCTTTAAGGCAGTCCTCCGCCCAAAGTCTTGTGAACCTCTCACCCGCAGCATTGCCTCACTATGAAATTCCGAGACTGACTGATCTCCATCCTTGGCTTTCAGTGGAATTAGTGGGCTGCCTGGAATCTCTATATCAACTCCTCTCAAAGTTTGGTTCAATTTAACATCCTCGGGTTTTCCACTATAATTTATTGAGCCTTCTGAAAATGCACCCAGCTCGGTCTTCACAGACCCAGATGATTTACTTCTTGGGCAATCAGAAGCAACACCCGATGCTCCTTGCTTTCTCAAGAGTTGCTTTTCAAGCTCAAGGGCATGTAGAATTGCATCTTCTCGACGTGCATATTTCTCTCTTTTCTTGATTGGCATGCCCAGGGCAGATTCAGCCCTTTCAATACAATCAGAAAATTCAGCACACCGAAATGCCTTCACACGCTTTGACTTTTCTAAATTGTACCAGTCCCTGAGAAGAAGTAGCAGCATGTTGAAATCAGAATGAAGATGTGACAGATATTGAGAGATGGGAAAATCAAATAACTTGGAATAAGGGCAAGGAACACCTGGTTTAACTAGCAAAACACTTAGTGGAATATCAATAACTTAAATACCAATTGATTGCATTTTTTTCACCAAGCCAAGTTTAAGAATAGTTAAACCTCAATAAGTTATGATTGCATAGAAAAGAAGATAAACACGAAAAAGTTAGCATAATGAAGACCAGATAACCAATGCAATGCTTGTTTTCCAAGAAACAAAATCATGGAAAATTGCGGAATCTATGGACTCCACACAAAGAGTTATTTTCTGGGACTCAAATCATGTTTGTTTTCTTTCAAGACAGACATTAGAATGCATTTAGAAAATTTGCAAATCATGCAATGACTTTTACTTCATAAAAATACAATGGAGATTGCCTTCGTCTTTTTTCATTTTGGCATCAGCAAGTGACAGATCACGAGAAGCAGAGTTTAAAGGATGGATTTTGACAAACCTTAGATGGAACATCCATGCAAGGCGGCAGGGATGAGTGCAGTAATTTCAATACGAATTGATCAAACTAGTACAAGATTAACTATTTTATGGTGGTCGTGACACTGTAAAAAATGAAGCAATCATCAGAACAGAACTCTAATAGGAACAACGATTTTATCAAGATATTCTAACACTCCGTCATTGCCGGAGTAGTCCAAATATGCTTTAAGATTTTGCAAAAACACAGAATGGGGAATATGTTTTTAAGACTCTGCAAAAGGGTTGTTAGGATTAAATTGCACAGAATGGGGATTGAAAGATAACTAAAGGCAAAAGATAGTATTGAAACAATCAGCCCCACTCACAACACCTACTGCAAGAACTCCAACAGAAAATTGCAGCTATTATCTACCCAACTAACTAACTAACTACAATCTTAAGCTAAATGGAATTGTGCAAAAATTAGAAGCTAAAGTTTGGACTTCTCAATTATTAATACAACAACAGAGCAAAGCTTGTATCGTCTCTTTTCAGGAATCATCGTCTAATTAAAACGACAACACGTTACTAGAATTCCAATAAGAAAGACTTACACGCTAGCATCATCCCTTCCAAGGAGTTTGACCGGAGTCCCTGTTCGCGGCGATGTTAGATTATACTCTGCCAGTTCATCCGCCTCCATTATCTGACCAGGCCACCAAGACCCGTTTCTTCTCCGCACCCAAACAATCGGACCTATGTTACCATCCGCCGCCGTCCTCGAACTCTCCTCCATCCGCACCCCTTCTCTCTATTTGTAAATGTAAAGTCAGGTTTTTTATTTTTTTTATTTTTATTTTACAAAAAAAAAAGAAGGAAAATCAATCAATCAGCCTCCTGAGAAGAGAGAGAAGCAGTTGATCCGGAAAGAGGCGTAAGTGGTTGATCTGGGTAAAGAGAATTGGGTTTCCATTCAGAATTGAATACTTTTCATCTTCTTTTCTGTTAGGTTTCTTTTTTTTTTACTGATTTGTTCTAAAAATTCCCCCTTTTTTTCTTTCTAAAAATTAAATATATAAATACTAATGAGACGTATAATAGATAGGGTTTGTTTGTGATACAAGGCAGGTGGATGGCTGATTTTGGTTGGTTAGGGAGATCTTTGTTTGGTTTTAGAAGGGAAAACAATAAAAAACTAACAGACAAGAACTAGAGCAGGAGGAGGAAGAAGAAGAAAAGAGTGAAGTTGAAGGACGACTGGCGTGTACCGGTGGTACCTCACTGATATTTTACGCGGAAAACTCAACGACTCTTACGATGTCCATGTGATCTCTATCGTTTTGGGCCTTCCATGGTTTTTGGTCCATTATTTTTTTTTAATTTGATACAGTTACAAATTTTTTTAAAAATAATAATACTATTTAGAAAAATTTCTAAACAATAGAATAGTTTAACACGTCTATTATTTTAACCGTGATTTAAATAAAAATCATGACTCACAATTACAGATTTATTATATATAACCGTGATTTATAATCATTGTTATGAAGGGTTATTTAATCCTTCATATATTCTCCATGGTCGTCGCTTCTAAAAAAACAATACTATAAGAACCATGAAATCCTCATCTTCAATCGCCCAAACAAGTCTTCAATTATTTATCAAAACACCATAATCATCTTCTCTTTAACTCCATGAATTTTTCTAATGTTTTTTTGTTGCAAATCGTCAGCCTAGACAACCTCCTCGTCACCTAGAAATAAAAAAAAATCAAGGTATAACAATTGTATTGTCTCTTAGTTTTGTGGGTTTTATTATTGAATTGATAAATTTTGAGTTTTGATTTATGATTATTTGTGTTATGTTTTATAATTAGATATTTTGTTGA
>Ga0325410_1002276_pt1 | contig 21458 bp, 11 predicted proteins | sample PopdelMetagenome_16_FD_206182 | JGI IMG/M metagenome (GOLD analysis project Ga0325410, IMG submission 206182) | Populus deltoides microbial communities from Bellville, Georgia, United States - Xylem-PdIQD-R3 | ecosystem: Host-associated > Plants > Phyllosphere > Stem > Wood/Secondary xylem...
GGGCCCTCTGATGCGTACCTTGATTTGAAAATCACGATTTTAACTCAGTTATTGCCACTAAACTATAACCAGCAAACTATCAAAGCCCTCCATTCTGGCCCAACCCCAAACCAAAATTCAGAAAAAATGTGAAGATAAAAACTAGCAGATTTACTTAATAGCTGCCTTGACATCTTCATATGATGCACTCTTCTCAAGTCGACAAGTTAAGTCCACGACAGAAACATTAGGTGTTGGGACACGGAAGGCCATTCCAGTAAGTTTTCCGTTGAGTTCTGGAAGAACTTTTCCAACAGCCTACAATACCAAAAAACATGTTTATATGCCTTTTTGCCAAACAACTTAAGTTGGACAAAATCTCAAGTTTGTATATGCAATTCCATACCTTGGCAGCGCCAGTGGAACTGGGAATGATATTTTGTGCTGCTCCTCGGCCACCACGCCAATCCTTCCTTGATGGACCATCTACAGTCTTTTGAGTTGCTGAACAAAAAATTCGTTACACACCTATGCAAGACAATGTGCTGAACAAAAACCCCATGAATGCAGGAATATGCATGGGAGACAGACCTGTGGTTGCATGGACAGTTGTCATTAAACCTTCAATGATACCAAATTCCTCATGAACAACCTGAGAAATGAATTTACAAGAAATTAAGGGATGTTAAAGAGGTAAAGGAGTTGCTTACATATTTACAAGCAAAAAGAAAAAAAAAATTGCACAAACTGATTGGATCTGCAAGATTATCGTGTAAAGAAATACAGGGGAAAAACTGCAAGTGAGGTTTTCCCAACAATGTGACCGGTAGAACAGAAAAGGAGTAATAAGCCTTGAAACTTCAAAATGAGATCAGACCTTAGCTAGAGGAGCAAGGCAATTGGTAGTGCAACTTGCATTGGAAACAATGTCCATGTTTGGCTTGTATGTCTTCTCATTTACTCCAACTACAAACATCGGAGCATCAGCTGACGGAGCTGATATGACCACTTTCTTCGCACCACCCTGCAGAGCAATGTCACAAAGAGCTCAATTTGTAGTGCATGGATCTTGATATCAGAGAGACAGACAGAGCAGAGACTAGGAGAAATTAAGGGCAATAACAGTTAATACCAACCTTCATGTGAGATGCAGCCTTCTCAACTGTAGTGAAAATACCAGATGATTCAACCACATACTCGGCCCCAAAATCACCCCAAGGGATCTCTGCGGGATCCCTGGATATATGAGTTTAAATGTTAGATCAAAGTGCTAATATTGCAATAAAAACTCTATCGAGATTCATGTTGACAATTGATTCAAGATGCTAAAAATAAGTTACAGTAAGCCAACACATATTTCAGGTCCTGTACAGATATGAGCGCAAAAATAAATCCCCAGAAGCAGTACCTTTTGCTTGTAATTTTGATTTGCTTCCCATTGATTTCCAAGTTGGAATCATCTAAGACCTTGATGGTTCCACTGAAAACGCCATGAGTAGAATCATATTTAAACATGTAAGCCTGGATATGTGAAGGGCAAAAAAACAAGTTAATTATAAACAATTTTTTTGGCAAATTAAGGAAGCTTCCAGTAAAAAAGATTTTCCCCTGCACCCCCGCCCCCTTTTTCCCCAAACACGCCATTTTCCACGTTATCAAATAGCTATAGCTAAATTAATATACAGCAAAAGGCTAGTCTCTTTTAATTCATCTTCAAATTCTTCAAGCATTCATGCAATACAAGGATACACTAGATCCTATACATCTATATGATCAATTATATCATAAATTTCTAATCAGTTTTAATGATCTGGCAGCTAATTCTAAGACCTGGGAACCACAAGACCAGGACAATGCCAAGGCATCCAAGTTACAAAAGCCAACACGCCATAGCCCTCTACATAACCAATTGCCATGCAAAAAACGCCTGCTGAAATGGAACAACAGTACGAGTTCATAGATGTTGATATAATAAAAGCAATATCATCAAAGCATGAGAAAAGAGATCTTGTGAAGTTTTCTATATGGCGTTGGTGGCTTTTCAATCATGCTGCAGAGCCAATTAGATTGACTCCAGAATCATGAAAAGGAACTCATGCATCTAAAAATGCATGAGGTGTTGAGAGAGTTTGTATTTTGTGAATGAAAATGGAAATGAAAGGCACCAGCAAAACATTTGCATGAGCAATATGCTAGCTCCTGATTCCATGCATCTATGTGAAGATCACCAAAAAAAATCAGATCTTGATCCATGCTGCTTGAAAAACATAAAAGGAATTACAAATCAAACACCACCTTCTATTTCCAAAATGACTTGCAACATCATGTACCAACTCCATAAGCATTCCACAAACTATAAGACTTCCCCCCAGTTTTCTTTCAGGGAAATGAACTACTGGACATAATTTGACAAATTCAAACAAATTTGCAGTAATAATATCATTGATTTTCATTAAACATCTGAAAGACAACAATACTTATCATTGATTTTCATTAAACATCTGAAAGACAACAATACTTGTGATTGGATGTTAGTACCATACTTGTGATTGGATATTGGTTTAGAACAGGTGAAAGGATATATTTTTACACCACATTCTAAACACGGAGGAAAAAAATCAAGCGAGGCCCCACTTAAGTGGTTTCAAGAAAATTACTTTGTTTCCAATAACAGCACCGGTCTAATACTATAATTCAATGGATATCGATGCAGTAATTTTGAAAGCATATATTTTTACCCCACATTCTAAACAAAGTGGAGAAAATCAAGCGAGTGATTTCAAGAAAATCACTCTGTTTCCAATAACAGCACTGGTCTAATAACATAGTTCAATGACACACTAAGCCATCATACACATGCCGATGAAAGTAAAAACAATTCAGGTAAGAATTAAGGCTTCTTTGGTCTTCATTTTTCCTTTGCTAACAAGGTGCCAGGATCTCAAGGCTCTCTGAGTACCTGACTAACCCCTAAACATGTGCAGTGCAATAGTCCAGAGATACCAAACAATTTTTGGGATAAATACCAGGGATGGCCAATAAAAGGGTTCACGGTGGGGTTCACCCAGGCCTGCTCTTATGACATAACAAAAGAGGCTAACATGTAAAACAAAAGCAGCCATAAAAATGAATCACACAAAAGAAGCTGAGGAGTAAACGTTGTCCATCCAACCATATCTTCAAAACTTGACTTACAATAAAGAAATCTAATCATGAATCCTTTACCATGTAGTTAGCATCAATGAAAGGATCGTTCACTGCCACCACATCAATATCATCCCTGAAAGTTGCTACTCGCAAAACCAATCTACCAATACGACCAAAACCTGTACCATTGTAGACTTCTATTAGTATTTGAGAATTTTTGTTTGTGTTCCAAAGAATGTCTGTTACACTTCAAGATATATTGTAATCCATGTAGCATCCAACAATAACTAAGCCAAACAGAGCAAAAATAAAATTTAATCATGAGAAAACATACCATTGATTCCAATCTTCGTCTTTCCATCAGCCCGCGATTCTATTTAAAATAAAAACACATGAAACCAGTATATCAGTAAATACACCTCCCTAGTCCGTCCTGCCCATTCAAAAATAAGACAACACTGAATGCAAAACAGTGGCTTCTCACTTAAAACTGTGGGAGGCATTTCGGTAGCTGTGGCCTTGATGGGTTGGATGCTCCTTCCACTGCATGTCCTGAGTAGTTCAAAATGTTTCAGAATTAGTTTAAAGAAAAGGCATGCTGGTGCACATGTACCTATATGTGTGTGTGTGTGTGTGTGTGTGTGTGTGGAGATTTTAATATCAAATTCTTCAGTACTCAACTGTAAGGAAGATGACCCTGTTGGAATTGAAGTGCCAGAAATGCTCTTCAAAGAGTTAAAACTAACGCTAGACACCTGAGATTACAAGGAGAATAGGAAAGATTAAAACTAAAAATGGCCAAAGTTACATACATCTCTAAATAGTAACTGGCACTTCACGCCACTCATCAGCTATAGACAGACACATTGTCAAAAGCTTAGTCTATATATGAACATTAATGCATTCTTTATAACGATTAGAAATTATTAAAACTAAATAAACTCAAAATATAAGAGCTATAAGCTAAAGAAGCACAGGGTTTAATAATAATTGATGATAATACCGATCTGATATCACCTTCTTTTTTTTAAAAACAGTTTGTTTTAAAACAAGCTTCTGTTTCATTTTCCTCAGTTTTCTCGCCAACCAAACAGATATAAGTAAATCAAAACCAGTATAACTGAAATCAGATAAATAAAAAAGAATCCTGCATACACTACTATCTATCTTATATCTCTCGTTATTTGCAGATTTAATTTCCAAGTCAGGCAATTTCCATATTTATTTTATTTTTTCATGAATAACAATTTCAATATCTAGTTTTAACTCTACTTTTTTTCTCTCTCAACAACCAAAAACCAAAATCAAGCTCAAACAAAGTGCGAGTAACGGACTTTCAAAAAGAAAGAGTTGATAGGAGAAAAAGGAGCAGATACCTTGAATCGATCGGACGGTGAAGGAGAGAAGTCTGAGCGGGAAGCTTCAACAAGAGGAGCGGCGGGCGTAGATCTGAGAAGACAAGAGAAAGCCATTTGTACTGAGTGCAACACCAAGCTCTTTCTCTCAAGAACCCTACTACTAAACCAAGGCTTGGTTTGCGGCTTTTGAGGGGGAGCAGAAGGCGAGGAAATGAAAGAACCAAAAACAGAAATGGTAGTTGTTGGTGGGTGGCGTTTGACCGTATTTTAAAAGCAAAATCGACAGTGTATTTAACAGAAAGAGAAGGAAATTTTAAGCGGAGTTTCTTATGAGGGACGTCCTTAGCTCACTTTTTTATTTTTTGTGTATCTCTCTCTCCCCCTCCAAAAAAGCAAACTATCAGCGGGTGAGTTGTGTTAATGTACGAGCAGGCACATTGCTTCTGGTGTGAGCTCTCTTGTTCTCCTGATTTTATATTCGGGTTGGTTAAATGGAAAAAAAAAAGTGGGTCAAAGGTTTTTAAGTGAAACTTATTTAAAATGTATTTTTGAGATTTTTTAAAATAATTATTTTTATGTATTGATGTAAAAATTAAATTTTAAAAAATAAAAAATTATTATTTTAATATATTTTCAAGGAAAAAATAATTTAAATATATACTAAAAAAGTAAAGAGCATAAGTATGACTATGGCGAGTGTTTATTTTATTTATTCATTGTTTTTTTAACAAAATAAGATATTCGAAGAGCATATTTTATCCAACTAGAAATTTATTTTCAGTCATGGTTGCTTATTGCCATTGGTATTCTTTACAATAGACATGTAAAGCTAGAAAAAACAGAGCTCGACACAAATTCCGTGAAATTGTTTGTACGGAGACAGTGCTGAACAACTATCATTAGGGGATTGCAACTGTGTGAAACACGGAGGCGAGTTTGTCGTGTGCTTTCGGAGCTGAGAAACCCTGGCCAGGTCCTCGAAAGCCACGTCAGCCAGTATGGGCAAGTTTTTTTCTTTTCCTGTTTTAAAATCTAATTTTTTTAATACATATTAAAACATAAAATATTTAAAAAAACACAGTATTGTGTTAAAATACTTAAATCATTTCCTACTTGATTAATTGAAATTCTATATCTCAGTATTGTATATATTTTTTTTCTTTGAACTGGGATAATTAGGTAAATATTGGCAATTATTTGAAAGAGGATGTTGAGCGACTTTAATTCATTTTCGCCCCTTTAATTCAATATTGGTATGCATGAAGGGGGGAGCATTTTCTCGTTGAAAAAAATAAAAAGGAATCAAGTTGTCGGCAGGATGTAGAAGGAGGTCACAAACACTTGCCTCTTGATGATATTTCAACCCGGTAGACCCCAGCGTGTCAACCCTCCAAAGGATTATATCGCCATTGAGGGATGTTCTGTTGACATGTCTAGTGATCGATATGGACTACCCATGCTATTTTTAGATTTTTTAAAATATTTTTTATTTTTAAATATATTAAAATAATATTTTTTTTTATTAGTACATCAAAAAAAAATTATAAAAATAATTTATAGTAAAAAAATATTAAATTATTTTTAAAAACATAAAAATAAATAGGTTTTAAAATGGAGAGTGAAATAAGGGTGTTTGGGATAGGGGGATGGTTGATTTTTTTAAATGAAACTTACATTAAAAAATATTTTTTTTATTTTCATAAGAGGTAATTTGTACCTTAAAAAATATATATTTTTTTTAAATCAGCTACACCCAGGCACACGCTATCACCTCTGTCATTGTATTACCCGCCGCCATCACCAGAGGTACATGCACTTCAAGTTTAAACTTCGCAGATTATAAACATGGTAAAATGTTTTAGATCTTAAGTAATTTCTATCTAATTTATTAGGTATATATAGTCTTCTGGGAAAAAAAAACATAAAAATTATTTGAAGTAAAATAAGGTTTTTAAACCAATTAAAAATAGTATTTGACATACAAACATGATTTTCATGTGAGTATTTTTTTATTTTTTGGATTTGAGGAAACTTTACCTCCCGGAAAGTGCACTTTGTGGGCCCAGGTGAGGGAATAAAACCCCGGCTGTCCTAGGCTCTTACAAGAGGTGCACGTCCTGACTCGAACTCAAGACCTGCTATGCAGATTTTAAACCTTTTACCATTACACTACGCCTACGCCTCTTGGGTATTTGACTGACAAATACTAACCTCGATTCGGATGAAATCTAATATATTTTGTATCTCCAATTTCCTTAAAATTCTATATGAATTAAACAAATCAGAGACAGGCATCACTTGTGCCTTGACTGATTCAGGACCCAGCACATTTTATCTTTATAAATATTAATGAATGATAATCACCATCTACTCATTCCAGTATTCCACTTTCACTGTACTTTTGATCTAGGGGTGATTCAAAGTATAATAACAATTGTATTTTTAAATGTTTTTTATTCAAAAATATATTAATATTTTTTTAAAAAAATTATTTTTAACATTGGTATATTAAAATAATTAACAAATATTTTAAATTAAAATAAATAAATTTAAATCAATTTTTATTTAAACCGCAATCCTAAATAGATTTTCAATTAAAAGTGATGCTATTGGATAAAAAACTAGCTGAAATATGTTACAAAATGGTGTGAAATGTTTTTTATTTATATATTTTGCAATTTGCTAGAAAAGGTTTTATTAAATTGGTTAGGAACTTCATGAGGACGTTTATAAAAAAGGTTTGACTAATTTTTTTTTATATTAGTTCCTGTCAAAAAACTATTTCAATTCAATACTTTAAATTGTTAGGTGAGATTTCAAGATATGATTTATATTATTCTCTAATACACCCCCTCGAGTGAAAGTTTTTTAGGCTTAAAACTTGCACAAACTCACATTATCCTTTGCTTATTTTTTATTAAATAAATAAAGGATTGTGAGATTCGAACTCGCGACCGCATGGTCATTAAAACTCTAATATCGTGTCAAATAACTATCTCAACCCAATAGTTTAAATATTAAACGGGGTCTTAAAATATAATTTATATTATTCTCTAACAATTTTGAATTGGTGATTGGTTTTAAAATATATAGCAATATATATATACAGGAGAAAACATTCCTTATTCATGGAAGAACATGAGTTCGTGTCAAAGAAAAAAAATTGTAAAACGGCAGTTGAACTAAAATTTTTTTGTAACTATATACTTTGCTGTAAAAGAACATTAATGTAAGCGTCTAATCAGTTGACTTCACATTTTAATAATGCTAAGTTGCACGGTGTAAGATGTTTCTTAAAAACTAATGCGACATATAAATCCTGAAGGGGCTGGTTTCAATTCAATAAAAATAAACAATCTTTTTAGGGACTCACTAAATTTAAAGATTGTTTGAACTCAGAGGAAGAAAGGATGGATTCTGCGTAAAATCCCTGGGAAGAAGAAAGGAAGAATAATACAGTATTGTTCATTATTGCAATTTATTTATAATATGAGTTTTTCATTATAAAACCATTCATATACTATACGAACAAAATAGATTTTTTTTCTAGAAAAGTCAGAACAATATTTCAGCACGTTAAAAATTCATAGCAAGAACGATTTTAAACGTTTGTTCTCTTCCATCTTATATATTGATTTGTTGAGTGATTCTGGGAATTTAATCATAGAATAAACATAAAACTCATTCTTAAAAATCAAGGACGGACCAGTGTAGGATCGTGTCGTAACTTTTAAAGGTATAAAGATCAAAATGTGAAGTTATTACGTAAAAACTCTGGGCTGCTGGCCCTCTCTATCTCTTCTAGGATCCGGCCGCCGGTGCGTGGCGGGAGAGAGTAACCCATGTTTGCTCCTTGGTGAACGATACTGCAAACACCCGGTTAAACCACTTTAAACTGACTGGAAGACGTGGTAAAAATTACTCCCAGCATATACTGTTATTACCTGTTACCACTCCCGTTCACTTATAAATGCATTAAGAGGCTGTTGGGATTGCAGCGGAATTTGTATTTCATGATTTTTTATTTTTTTTGTTTAAAATTAAATTTTTATTGATATATTAATGTTAAAAATATTTTTTAAAAAAATAAAAAAATTATTTTAATATATTTATAAATAAAAATTATTTAAAAAAACAAATGCACAATAGAAAAATTGACACATTTGGCAAATCAAATCCAATTCGACTCTTTCTAAGGTGCAATCATTATTGCGTTGATTTGGACAATTCATGCCTACACGCACCAAATCACCAGTCTAATTGCGCGCAGCCACGGCTGTATTTAACATTCTTTATCTACTAATTCATGAATAAGTTTATTCATGCTAAAGTGCAAGGACTTTGTCGCATTGCCACTTGACAACAATGGCAAGGCATCATGTGCTGAATATATTGGGTTTTTCTAAAATTTATGTCGAGGGTACGCAAATGTCAATGGAGGAATAAACTCAGCATCTACAAAACAAATGTTTTAATCTTATTATGAAAATATAATTTATATTAAATGTTTTGTGTTGGGAAAAACAATTCTCTTTGAAATTTACGAATGACTGACTATTCAGGAACTTGGCAGACTGCACCGCACGATGTGGTCGTTTGATTCGAAGTGGGGACGGAAGAGGCTAGAATAGGATCCACGAAGAGAGCAGCGTAGAGCCAAGGCATGAAGTGTCGCTGTCCCTCTTTCCATTTCCATGGGAGAGAGTGGGCCTGTCTGTCTGTCCGTGGGTAGCTGGGAGCAAATCCTAATCCTTTCAACACAACGAAGATCTACCTACCCTTCTACTGTGACGGCTTAATTCATTTTCGCATCAAAGGGCATTTGCCGCCCCGGCACTGGCTTCGTTACTCTGGAATATGACGTGTTTCTCATCTGTATATTTTCTGTATTCTGGAATTTTGTGAATTGTGAACGTTGTAAGTTGTAGCAGCCAATCGGGGTCCCTGACGCTTCCTGTCGATGTTAAAAGAAAAAAACGATGAAACCTGCAGGTGTTCCTCGTACCGAAGCTCAAAAGTTTTCAGGGTTAAGGCCCAATAAAATAGCCCAGAACTGTATCGCCACCGCCTCAACGTGATTGTCATCGTTTGCATTGGAGGAGGGAATTGAGGAATATCTCCGGTGTTTCATGAATATCTATTATTTTATATTTTATTTATTTAAGTTTGTATATATTCATTGATAATTGTATATTTAAATTAACATGAATTTTATTTTAATTCTTGTATATTGTTTTTTTTACCTAAAAATATCAAACATTAAATTTAAGATGGAGTACGATGGCTTGTTGATTATAAAGAAATAAGAAATATATGCATTGATTGAAATAAGAAATAAGAAATATCTCTGGTATTTCAAGAATACCAATCAATCTTTATGTTATTTATTTAAATTTATATGTGTTGATTGATAGTAATATATTAAAATTAATTTGAATTCTATTTTGATTTCCTTATATTGTTTTTCTTTGCCTAAAAATAAACACATCAAATTTAAGATGGAGTATGGAGTGATGGATATTCCCTGAGCACCAGAGAAATTTCTATACGAAATATTATACCTGATTTCTAAAAAAACAAAAAAGAAAGGAGAAGGAGAAACACGTACACCCAGGGAAAAAAAGAAGTGTTTCATGCGAGGCTGTGATTACTAAGGGACTGTTTGGGAACGCGGCTGTGGTTGTGTTCTTAAAAAATCTAATTTTTTATTTTATTTTGTTAAAATTTAATATGGTTTATATGTTTTGGATTGTTTTGATATGCTGATGTCAAAAATAATTTTTAAAAAATAAAAAAATATCATTGACATATATTTTGGCACAAAAAGTTATTTAAAAAACACCTACAACCACACTGTCAAACACGCTCTAAGACTTGCTATTTTTTTGGTTCGGGGAATTAGCATTCCTCCACGGTAAGATACACCTTCACAGGTTCTAAACCGGTAAACCCCCATTCTGCTTCTTTCAGGATTTAAACCTGAAAACTTTATGAAAATCTCATGCCCTTTAACTGCTATAGGATTCACTAGATTATCGAGATGTGCTGTGTTGCTTGGTGGATCAATGTTTTTAATGAAAAAAAAAAAACAAATTCATATTAATTTATTAAACTAGTAACTTGCGATAAAATCAGAATAATTTTATAAAAAAATAATAAAGTTTGAAAAAAAAAAAAGCTAAATCAATGAGATTAGGATAACTTGAAAAGAATCACGAAATTTTCAAATAATATAATATTAAATGATAAAAATAAAAATAAAAACCAAATGAAAAAAAAAGATCGTGTTGTTGAAAGGGTGAGATTAAAAAAAATCAATTAAAAAATAACAAAAAAATAAATTGAACCAAACTAGTTAACCTACTAAACTCATTATTCAAGTCATGAGATTAGGGTAACTTTATAGAAAACAAAAACAAAAACAAAAAGTAAGACTAATTAAAAAAATATTACATTAAAAAAGAACCCAAAAGTGTCAACCTGTCAAAATCACAATCCAGATTATGATATTAGGACAGTATTATGGAATTTTTTTAACACAACTCAATTTTTAATTAACTTAGTGATAAATGATGAAATTAAAAAAAACCGTAGAAAATATATAAATTAACTTGTTTAACTCGCGATTTAAGTTACAAGATCGAGATAAATTCGTAAAAAACAATAAAAAAATACAAAACCTCACTTTTAATAGATTTTATTGTTGAAAGTTAAAACCAATTTTTTTTCCAAGAGACATATATGTGACATAATAAAAAGAAAAAAAAAATACGAAGCATAATTATTAAAATAATTTAATATTAAAAAATAAAATTAAAAAAATTGATCGATTCAAGATGAAGTGAAAAAACAAAAAAAAACATTATTTTAACAAATAATAATTTGTAAATGTGGTTAAAGTGATTTTGCTACACCCTTTTAGTTGTTGTTAATAATTAATATAACAACAACAACAACAATAAATCTATGTTGTTGTGATTATAAAATATTTATCTTCACAAGAAAAGGAGTATTTTCATTCTATAGATCGTAAAGAATGATAACACTTTTTCATTTTTATTCTCTTAATCCTTCTTCTTCAAATCAAAGAAACTTTATATATGTTTATTTGTTCATGACCTCTACAAGGTTTCATTTTACATGAACTAGCGCATAATGGGCCCTTTTTTTTCTCTCGCAAAATAATGCATTTTTTCTTGAATTTAATTATTGAAATTAATAAATTATAATAAACATACAAATATTCTTTAGAATTGTAAAAGAAATTTTAAGAACCGTAATTTAACCGGTCAGATTATAAATTTATTTTTTAAAAATTATTAGTTTGAGTCTCATAAATCTCAGAGCTGTTAGAGAGTTATATAATTATTAATTTTAAAATTTATAAAATTAATCGAGATACATACAAACTAACTCAGAATTTCATATTAATAAAAAAATAACTGTAAAAGAAATTAATAACACGCAAGTAATAGTTTATTTTTCAACAATAAGGAGTACTATGGATAATTTATGTGAACCCCACACAATTAATTGCCAAGTGTCAATCACACGCAGAAAGAGAGAGAAACAAGGGGGCTATTGCCAAGTGTCCTTCTCTCAAGAATCACCTCCTCTGCAAGCAACGAAACACAACAGCAATTATCTGGCCACCCAAAAGGGGGGAATAAAAAAAAAAACGTCCAACACACAGAGAGACACAAAAACGAGAGGGTGACAGAGAAGGCTATATCTATTTAGGGATGGATAAATTCCCGTCAACAATGGTCCACCCACAGTCTTTACATACCCTCTTTTGATCTTCTCTCTTCTTTTCTTTTTTTTCGCCGTTCCCTTTTACTTTCCGTTCCAAAACAAAAACAAAGGGAAAAGAAATAAACATTTCCAGGTAGATTTCTTTTCCATTCTCTTTGTTTTTCCCGAACACAAGAGAAAGGGGGCCTCTGACTTTGAGCCAGCTTGTACGTATAATTAATATTTGTCTCTCTCCCTCCATTGTGATCTCATCGTGAATGATGGATACAAGGGCGTGTTTCATTATCTGGGTTCTTGTCTTTCTGTCATTCTCATTTCGTAATCTTGAATTTTTTTCCCTTCTCTCTTCGCCTGTCATATATATATATATATATATTTGGGATCGGATCGAGATTTTGCTATTTTTTTTATTCATATTATGTGGAATTTTGAAAGTTGTTGTATGGAATTTAAGAATACATAATTTGCATTGGGGTGCTGTTTTGATTTATTATAAACGTAAATGGCTATAACTTTACTGGCTAATTGCAACGAATTGTTAGATAGTTGCAGGAAATGTAAGGGGACCGTTTTGTTTTGAATGACATTGGAAAAAAAGAAAAAAAAGGGAAATGGAACAATCCCAAATAAATGGAAATGCACTTCCAGTTAATGCACCTCAATTCTTTTCACCACATGCAATGCAACATTGTCTTGGTTGTTAGTTTATGTCATGGAAATGCACTTCCAATTAATGCACCTCAATTCTTTTCATCACATGCAATGCAACATTGTCTTGGTTGTTAGTTTATGTCTGATTTCAAAGATGAGGATTCGTTGTTTCTCCTCCTCGTGAGCCATGAGGCCTTAAATATTCTATTTGAGATTTCGTTTGGCGACATCTGTGGTCCTTAGGTCTTTGAATAGTTGATATATCTAGTAAAAAAGCATTATTTTTTTGCCAATTTGGTTTGGGAATTGCCCAAGTAGACTTCTTTTTTTTTTTTAAAAAATAAAATTCACTGGCTTGTCCACATTTCTTGCCTATTAGAATGTGAAAAGAATGCTAAATAGATATATGACTACTACTTGCTGTCAAGCATATCATAATGTTGGGGCACTGGATGGCTATTTCTTCCCCCAGCATTTTCTGTTCAAACATTTCACTGTACTGGAACTTCATCTATATATTTTTCTTTGTTGAATTAGCTTTCAAATGCCAGATAAACGTTTCGTTACATTCAAAAGAATAGATTGATGAACTGAATGCTAGACTCACATATATGGTATTGATATTGCCTTCGCTGATGCGTATTAGTTATTTTTATGCCACTGGTATCGGAATTCTACAAGCCTTATCGCATGTCAAGTTCTCCAATCAATTTTCGTTTCCCCATTTCTGGGGTGAGGTGTTTCTAGTGTTTATGGCATTTCTAGATACCTTAAAAATTAAGTTGCAACCTGCTTCTTAGATCTTGTTCTGTTAAGTGGAGCTTTGTTTTGAGGTCATGCTACGATGTTATACTTGTATTTCCTGCAAGCGTGAAAATCAAGTGTGCCAGAAATATCTAACAACAGCAGAATTACAAACTTTTTCTTGTTATTTACATGTGTTCCTTCCTCTTCCGAAGCTCCAGCTTCAGCACAGCAGCTATTGCCTTTTACATAGAGAATTTTTCAAATTCGTCAACATAGTTTCTTTTGATGTAATAATTACACCTTGAAACTCTCTTTGTTGATAGATGCCATCTTAGCACAAAGGCTCCAGGATGGCCACCAGCTTTGATTATTGGAATGACTGCGTTGATGTCCAGGACATGGAAGCAATGTGGCAGGAACCTGAAGTTAGCACTGAATGGTTAGATGCTGGAGAGACTAAAGGAAATAAAGTTCACCTTTCACGAGATCCCGATGGAGAGCCTTATTTGACGCAGACTGAGATGAAGGTAAAACAATCCTTCATCTACTTCAAAGACAACTGTAGCTGCTTTGTATTGTATTCATCAAAATGACACGTATAAAATTATGCAATCCACTTGCTAATGAAGTAATCAATTCAAGCAGTACCATAATGACAATTTCCTTTCATCTTTTTAAATCTTGGGGAGCTTGAAACATAGTTGCCTATTCGTCTGCGCTGCTAATCTTATCTGTTGCCTTTCTTGTCCTTTACTTCTCAAGAATTTGAAGCATACAAGTTTGGATTTGATGGGTTCTTAGATGCAAGCCATATGCTCTTGATCTTGTTATCTAATCGTACCTTGCATTATTTTGTATTCCTTCAGGCTGTAGCTGATATCATTGTCCGAAGACATTATGATTCACAGATACAACCGGTATGCCCTCATCAACTACTTCTTTTAACTCTTATTGCTTAGAAAGAGGCTAAAGGCGGGTAATGGTTACCAATATACTGACTGAAACAACTTATAAATCCGCTAATTGGCAAAAGTCTTCATGAAAACCATCAAATTGGGACCCAGCTCGTTGGTCTGAGACACAGAAAAGCCAGCTATCCTGAATTACATTATGCAAACGGACTGGCCTCATAACTCAACTTCATGTAAATAGTAACCGAAGAGAAGTGTCCTGACCTTCACACCCTTTTTACGCTATGCCTGCATCACTTTTATAGCTTGTAGCATGGTAAAGAAAGTAAATAGCTTCTACACAAAGCTACTGACACATGGAAATGACTTGGTCATATATCAACCTGGGGGTTAAGATTGGTTGGTTCAACTGAAAAAGCCATCGTTGATATCTATTTTCTGTTCTATTCTATTCCAATCATCCTTAAAATATGTTGTCAATGGACCAAATGCTGAGTGAATCATATTTTCTGTTTCAATTGCTGCAAATTCAGTTAACCTTTTGTTTCTTCTTGTCGCTTTTCCTGGGATAGATAAGCAGAAACCAACACCTTAGTTATCCGCCTACTGCTTTCTGAATTGTTCTTGAACAAACTTTTGGTTCCGGGAAGAATTGTGTGACCTCGTAACTACACTTTAGCAACGTTAATGAGTAATTAAGATTTAAGAAGCTAACTGCTCGGTTCTATTTTGCATCCATTCCCCGTGTCTGCAGGACATGATATTTGCTGTAGCTGAACTTGCAAGTGATAGACAGCCCCTCTCTACACGGTGGTATGATAAGAAAACTAAGGAGACAGCCCTGGGGATCATGCAGATTTTACCAAAAACAGCAGAGTGGCTGGTCAGGTACCAAATACATGTTCTGATTTTTTCGAGCTCCTTATTAACCATCTCTTTTTCTGCTGGTTTTATTTTGGCTTGCTGAAGTTATAACTGCATCGTGCTGCAGGGACTTAGGTTATCAGGCATATGAAGTAGAAGGGAATCCAGATATTCTATATCGACCTTTTGTTAGCGTCTATTTTGGTGCTGCTTATATTAAATGGTTATCGAACTTCGAAGAAGAGTAAGTTATCGATCAGAGACACCATTGGTTCAATTGATTATTCCTGCTGTTTTTGGCTCTATCCATATTTATTTGTATTGAAGCAAACGTTGTATTGTGATTGACAAAGCTTCTATTTTGAGTTTTATTAATTTAGGAATTTAACTTTCAAGGTCTTTTGCAGAGAAAGAAGTGAAGAGTTCGTAGTTAGGGCGTATAATGGTGGTACTAAAAAAGCAACTCACAAATCAACTTTGCAATATTGGAAACGGTACCTTTCAGTCAAAGAAAGTCTCCCATCCAGGTGATTTTTTTTGCGTACTGCTTGATGATATAAGCCCTGCATTTCTCTTTTTCTTCTCCACCCCTTTATTTATTATCTTTTATTTCTTCTCACTTGACTTTGGAATCCTAGTAGTTCCAAAATTGTTTTCTAAACAATTTCAAAAGGTGAATTGGAAATCCCAACATACTCATCTGCTTGAGAACTCTTTGTTTTTACTGAACTTGCTACAAAGTCCTTGCTTGGAGTTGTCTGAATATCTCCTTTTCTTTTTTGATATTTGGCAAATTTGTGTTTTCCCCACAATTTTCGATATGAATTTTTTGTTTGTTTTGTCAATTCTATTTATCTAAATTGTGAAGATCTTTGAAACATATCGGGAACTGTGCAACTGTATTGTATGGTTCTGCAAATAGTGCAATCTCTAAAGTAGTTGTGGGATTATGAAAATACTTTAGCTTCCTCTGTTTTACATTTTTTATTGTAACTCATACTTCTCGTTTACTAAATATAACAGTAACAAGATAAATTTTACAATTGCATTAGCAAGATAAATTTGATGTTTGGCCTAGATGCATGATTTGAAATAACCTTACAGGTTTTGTGCGTGCTCAAAAGGTTGTTCCACGGCCCGTGCCTAGGCAGTTCTATGTAACACTTTCACACATATGCATGTGGCCATTTTGGCCTTTGTTATTTGACTTCTATCACCACCGTAGTCTATTTAATATGACATGAGTCCCCTGCCACCTACACTCAGGAACAGCAGTACCTGCATTTTCTGTTTGTAACTTGTAGCCCAACACTATTTATAGTCATTCCTTGTAGATCCTAGTTTGCTGCTCCCGAGGCTTGTGGTTACAAATCACTGAATCAACCCTGACTTGTGAAAAAGGTTGCAATACCATGACTGTTACTAATTTTAAAAAGCAGGATCCAGTGTAACATTTTAAAAGAATAGATAGATTATATTTGATATTGTGTGAACTGTATTGTCATTATGCAGAAGATTTGTCGATGAAGGTCCTTCAGTAAACAATGCTCATTCTTCAACTGCTCAAGCTGCACCTGCTACACAAAATACAAATGCACCTTCAGAAAAAACAGGTTGTACTTTCACCACTTAAGATTACTTGCAATTGCATTCAGTGTCTTCATAAGGCTTGGATTAGGCTCAACAACTTCTCAGTTCTCATCTAATTGAATGACTATGAATCTACTGCCAATGTGCCAGAATCTTGTTTGAATAACAGATCAAGGTCAAATGCAACTCAAGCTAAACTTTTTAGGTGATTGTACCAGGGGTATTCAAAATCCTAACAATTTTTCCTACATAAGCATGTAATTTAGTAGCCTTGTGATCCTTATATTAATCTTTAGGCTACTCAAGAAACTGCCCATTCAGAACCTTCAGGGGTGATTATGCCTCAGTGAAAGTATTTTTTGTATAGATTTTTGCTTACAGAATATACAATTACTCGGGAAAAGAAAATAAGTGTAAACATTCACTTACCGAATGTATTAAAGGTCTTGTGATATTTTCCAGTCTTCATATGCATGGATGTCACTTTTCTCTTTTGAACTTGATTTACCTCACAATTTTGTGATATTTTTTAGAGCATATAATTACTCAAAAACAAGAACGTATTTCTCTAGTGGAGCATATGAAATTGACAAGCTCAGAACAATTACTATTGCAGTTGACTTGGTCAATATTGTTTTAGCTGACATGGTGGTGTAATTGAACATAAGATGGTATTTTTGTTGTTATGAAGTCACATAGAAAGATAAATCTTGAGTAGAGATCACGCCAATATGCTATAAAACTTATTATCTTAATTATGTAGACACTATCAATCGACTACCCTGAATGGGGCCAAGCTCTCCTCTTTTCCAAGTTATTTCTTAAAAGATATTTTGGTTTCATTCAGTTGTTAATTTACCTGTTGCTGCTTGGAGGAAACAGGTGTTAATTATATATATTGGGACTCTAAAGCTTCCCCAGAAGAAATGCAAGAGATGTGGAGTTGTTCTGAAGTTGCAAAAGAGTGGACGAAATCTGGAGAAAAAAGAGGAAAGGTGCGCTTTTCACATGACAAGGACATGAAACCATATCTATCTCGGGTAGAAATGAAGGTACGAATAAAGACGTGAAAATTCCTCTAAATTATTGCCATAAGATAATAATCTTACCTTCAAGTAACTTCCATTATTCTTGTATGGAATGCTAATCACTTTAGCATATTGGCCTATGGACAGCAGGAGCCTAAAACCAAAAATTTGCAGATAGCCTGATAGAGCACGGAGCTTTCATGTTATATATCATCTGTATGATTGTGATATTAAAAGTATCATATCATATCATATCATTGATGAAAGCTTCTCTCACATATTAACTGAAAATAACCTTTTATGAACATGAAATACGCCATTAATAATCTGTCAAATCACCAATACTGACTTCATGCAGGCAGTTGCAGACATAATTCTTTCAAAACACTTCAGTACAAGGGGAGTTAAACCTGTGAGTATATATCCTAGCTAGTAAAAGTTCCTTTTATCTGTAAAAAGATGCTACTATGTGGCCAATTCATAATTCCTTTTCTTTTCGGTGTTTCTGTTCTTCTCTTTTATTTCTAATTCTTAGAGGTATTTACCAGTAGTTATTCACTTCAGCCACCTGGCAGAGAGGATGATCCCACATTCATTTGCTAGTTATTGTGATACGAGTTTGTGTTAGGAAATGACTCCTTTTCTGTTGGAGGCTCTAGCAAAACCTAAATGACAGTACATGCAATCTGTCCTTCCTGCTGAGGCATTTGTGTCATGTAGATTGGACGCATCCAAAGTCGCAAAATAATTTAGAAAATCTAGTTCAGATAGATGGCAAGGCTGATATCTATTGAAGAACTGGCATCTTACGACTAGGTTGACTCTTATGTCATGTGCTACTTTATAGCATATAAGCTCCACTAAAAATGTGTGAACTCATATTCAGATTAACAGCAAATACTTTGTCCGGTATTGCTCTATTAAGGGTCTTTAAAGAAGAGAAATGGAGTAAACTATTTGTTTTTCTGACCAATAAGATGGTGGGAGTGGATATATGATCTTAAATCACACGTCTGTCTTCTCTTTTGCTCTCAGTTTCTTGGAAACAATGGATAATGTTACAAGCTTGTGCTCAATATGTGATTTTTGCTTAGGTTTGACCTAACAGCAGTGGTTTTACCTGAGATTTTATTACTTGGGGATGTAGTATTAGATAAAACTGATCTGCTAAGGTAGCAAATCATGCTTTCCTAACCAGAATTGAAAATTCTCGTGAGATTTGAGTGGTTTACAAGGTTATTAAATATTCTCATTTCTATTATGGTTTGTTTCAGTTCTTGAACATTCTATCCTTGCCTAAATTTCCATTTTTCGTGAACTTGTCCCCTGCTCAATATTTTTCTCTTGTTTTCTTCTTCCTTGATACCTATTTTCTGCACAGTCAGTCATTTGTGCTCTTGCTGAGATGGTGAGCATGCGTTTTGTGAATGGGGTTGGACCACGAATCGGATTAATGGGAATCGACTACTCTACAGCTTTCTGGCTTTACATGTACGCAAATACTGGAATAATTTTTTGAAATTCTAGGTTGTATACCCTTTTTTTTAATATAAAAAATTACACATGCATTTGACTTTTTGATAAAAACAAATTAAACAAGTTTGGATGCTGCATTTTGATTGATTGCCGAGGCTGTTCCATGGAGCCTGCTCTCATTTTTCCTAAGCAATTTGATTCTTATGAAAGTGGAATCTTTTTATTCAAACAATACCTATTGTGATCGAGTTTTAACAAAATACGTATGTATTTTGAGTGTAAAACTATTTAAGGCTCCCAGCGCCAAATATATACAACGTATTTTTGAGATAGACCTTTTCATTGGTGTGGTTTTCTATTGTTTCTTAAGACCATCGCTAAAATGTGGTTGTTATTTCTCTTTGCACTCAGGGAATTGGGTTACAGGGCTTATAGATTAGATTCCGCTGGTGATCTGACCAAGCCATTTGTGTCTATGTACTTTGGTGCAGCCTATTTGGCCTGGTTATCGGAATATGAAGGGAGGTGAGTTCGATAACCATGAAATCTGAATTGTAGCTGGTCTCGTATTGAGTAATCCTTCGTGATATATTGTGTCCCATCCATTAATAGTTGTAACTTGTTAAACAGGGAAAGAACTCCACAGTTTGTCGTTCCAGCTTATCTTTCTGGGCCAAAGAACGTGAACCATCAAGAGACCGGTCCCCTTTGGCTTAAATTCGAGCAAGCTTTGAGCAATTATGAAGACGTGAAGAGGTACTTCGTGCTCATTTGCGCATATTCAAGTGGAGAAATCTCTATTTTTCTATATAACTGATCGAGTTCATCTTTGCCTTTATAGGGATCCCGGAAATTGCACCATCCTGTAAGCTGACCAGTGAAGTCATGATGGATATTACTGCTGTTATAGAAGAGCAATGAAGTGAGTGAAAAGTTTATTTTCCTAACTCATTTACATTAGAAAATACGAGGGCAGATCCAAGCATTAGGGAGAAGAAAGGCTAGCTGTAGCTCCTGTCCTTTTTCTGGTTTCCGATACACTGGATTGAGTAATCGAACAATCTTATATTATGTTCCGCTCCATCTTACAATTCCAATAACAGGGCATTTGGAGTCGAAGCTCGAGCCCCCCTCCAACATCATTTACCCATAGTAACTGTCTAAGCAAACTGCATGTTATTAAAGATGATTATTTATATTTTAACTTACATATTATGCTTCAAATTCCAATTATCTCTATGCAGCTATGCCCCATCATCAGGGCTCATTTCTTGTATAACAAGACCTCTCTTCTACTCAAGCCCTGTCTCTTCTTCTGTTGACTCATCATCGACTGTGTAGTCATTGGCATGCATATCTTTTGCGAATGCTAGAGAGACCCCCGTCTTATTCACAGTGACATGATCATGAAAGTCTATTTCATTCTTCACCTTATCCTCACTGCCCAGGTTGATGTACTCGTTGAACAGCGATCCCTTCCAAATGTTGTCTCCCTGCACCGCTGGAATTGCTAGAATTATCCCTCCTAATACCTCTCGAATAATCAACGAATCTGACACTAAAATCTTCAACATAATCATCAGTCATCACGTAAGGATGAGTAAGCAGGACGCCCGACAAATCATCACCATCAAATTGAGACGCATCAAAATGTACTGAAGGACCCTCATTCTGAATGCATGAAGGTGTTCGGAATCTCATTTCCATGAGGAAAAAAACCACCTACACCCTTCATTATCCGTTCCTGTACCTGCGAATGAAATTTTAGCGTATTAGAAACATATGCATCCATATTTATATTTGCTATGTGTATTTGTGTGCGTGCAGGGAGAGAGAGAACCGGTGGTCTGATGTCTTTGAACTCTGATACAGGGTAACTAATTTTTGTTCGATTATAAATAATTCAGTTTTTATCTCAAAAAACAATTATATTAATTTTTTTTTTAAAAAAA
>Ga0325410_1002281_pt1 | contig 21443 bp, 10 predicted proteins | sample PopdelMetagenome_16_FD_206182 | JGI IMG/M metagenome (GOLD analysis project Ga0325410, IMG submission 206182) | Populus deltoides microbial communities from Bellville, Georgia, United States - Xylem-PdIQD-R3 | ecosystem: Host-associated > Plants > Phyllosphere > Stem > Wood/Secondary xylem...
AAATTCAGAATTAGAATTGAAGCAGCCAAAAAGAAAATGAGCAGATAACAAGAGTTAAGAAAGCAGTTAGAAAAGTGCAGAATTGACCTCTGTCATAGCAAAAGGCAGGAACAACTGGAAAAAAAAAAAAGATAAGATGAGAAACTTCTTGAATCAACAACTAAAAGGAAAGGATGTGCAATTGGCAACTTTAGCAAAGGATCATGAGATGGCAATAGATTGGTAGAAAAGAAGGATGTGCAATTGGCAACTTTAGCAAAGGATCTTAAGATGACAATAGATTGGTAGAAAAGAGCTGAAGTTGCCGAAGAGGTAACCAAAAGGATCCAAATTGAGTTAAAAACTCGAACAACCAAATATGATAAGCTGATCAACAAATATGTGCAGACAGAAAAAGAAGGTGTCCAAGTCAAAAAGTCAGTTAAGAGCAAGATGATTTCTGATAAGAAAATGATACTCTTAGTATAAAGAGAATGACAACCTTATAAAGAAATTAGACAACGAAAAAAAGAACCGCCTAGCTGAAATAGATATAGAAGAAAGAAAAAGGATTCAAGCCCAATATATAGAATAGTCAGAAGAAAAAAAAAGCATCAGGAAAGTTGCTGAATTTGACATAAAAGATTATAAGAATAGGCTGAATATACAAAAGAACAACTCATTATGGTATAAACTGAGTGGAAATTCAAGAGTAGTTGATGGATCTAAAAGGTCAATGCTTTAAAATGGAAAAAAAGATGAGCAAATCTTAGCAAGAGTGTCATGAATGTTAAGATTACATCGATAGTTTTGAGGTGTAGATTGACTCCAAGATAACCGACCTTGACATTGAAAAGGAACAGCTACTACAAGCAAATGGGTGTTTCACGCATTTGAACCCTGACCGATAGTTATAGTGCATATTGTTAATCCCCCACCTAACCTAGAACTTTGTGTGTGCTTGAAAAAATTAAGACATGTGTTGCATAAGGCAATATTATATAATGCATGAACATTGTATACAAAAATTAAAGCGTATATACAATAATAAAAAGAAATTTAGTTAAAAATAAACACGCAAACCAAACAATAAAACATAACAATCACATAAAAAACAAAGCTCAATCCACAAGAAGTTCCCAGTGGAGTCACAATTCCGTCACACATGTGCGGCGTCGCGATGATCATCCTTTGGGGTCAAGATGGTCGAGAATGGTAAGGGAGGAAAAGATAAGAAACCATATTTGGTCTTAGAGTCTGGATAAGGGGACTGGTTGTGTATAAAGAGGACATATCACCTTTAGTACACCTTATCTAAGGTAAGCTGCATTATTTGTTTGTCGGATATAAACTAGGGTATTGTTGTTCTATCTAGTTGTTGGTCTGTATATGGTTTTAAAAAAATCTTATTCAATAAGGATATCTTTATCTTATCCTTTAAAACCTAGTCATTCTAAAGTCAAAACATACAAATAAAATGATATGTCTTTTTATTCAATATCGGGAATATATCTTGCGTATAAGTTCATAATCCTTAATATTACAACAAACAAAATAATTTTTATGGTATTTTTAAAATGTAGACCAAGTTTTCATAGTTTTAATAAACTAGTTACTAGATCAAAAAATGCATGTACAAAACAAAACGACTATTTTTGATGATTTGTTTTATTACACTAAAATATTTAGATATAATCTATTTTTGAGAGATTGCTATATACAAATTAAAATAAAATTTTATTCTTAAAAAAGATATTTTTGTTGTTGTTTTTGTGGAAGGGAATCAGTTCGTTTGATACCAAAAAGTGTCTCGCGTGTAAGTCACAATTCAAATATTAAATATATGAGAGTAGAAAAAAATAGGGATCAAAATTAATTTCAAAATTATCTTCCAAACATTAACAAATTATTAAAAACTAACAAAGAAAATATTGGACAAGATGCAAATAAAATATTTTTATCAAGATTATTTGAACAACGACATCAATTCAAAAAAAATATTATTAATTTCACCTACTTCGTGAGAAAAGATATCTCCGTCGATGTTAATGGAGTTCATGGGCAAGGGATTGTCTCTTTTTGTTATAATCCATCGTTGTTACTTCTCTTTCACTTATTGACACGACCAAAAGATTGATGTCTTCTCCCAAGTGTAGGAGTGTCGAAGTAATAAATAACCCGGCAAGACCGGGGTCGAACCACATGGAGGTTAATTGTATAAATTATAAATAACAGTAACATAACAACAACAACAACAACAACAACAACAACAACAACAACAACAACAATAATAATAATAAAGATGAAGAAGAAGAAGAAGTTGATGATAACTTTGAGATGGAAGATTAACGTAAGGATTAAACAATGATAACAACAAATGTCAAGGTTAGAGGATCCACTAATAGTATTTCAAACAAGTATAGTATAAACTCTTATTATTCAATTGGAAACCACGCACAAGGAGGTTCCAATCAGATTATAAATTGTTAACATGATTACATTAGTTATCTTATTCGAATAATGCTAATACTTGTAAATATTGTCAAGCATTCATGATTATAACTTATGTTAACAACAAATCAAGTTTCTGTCATAGCACAGGTGTCAGTTATACCATACGGTTGGGCTATGAAAGTGCCAAGTATTTGTTGTACCAAGGGTTATACAACATAAATCTAGATTAACCATTTAACAAGCAAAGTATTAAAAGTGAACAAGATAACAAATATAAAACATGTTAGTATCAAACATTAAGGTCCATGTTGAGTTTATATTATACTTATTCTTACACCATTAGTGTAACCTTTTCACCTTGACATGATAAACTTAGCTAAACATAATGAAAGAGAGAAACATAAATAAACAAGGAAAGGAAATGAAAAGCATAAGCAAGAGATTAATATAAGCAAAACTTAAGCATTACAAAATATAAAGAGAGAGCAAGAGTATGATCTTGATCTGAACACCAAGATGCCTAAATACATGGCAAATTCCTCCTTTTATAGGCCAAAATTCAGAACTATTGATTTGTTGACTAATTGATGAATGGCTGGCCACATCTTGACTTGGTGACAATTCTTATCTTCTTGCCTGCCAAAAACGTCATTGATAACGTCATAATTTGAACAGACTTAAACATAAAAGTTATAGAAAATTGTCTCATCTTTCCAGGGTAAAACTTTGAGACCATTTGGACTTCTATAACTTGAGATATGGGCTGAACACTGAACAGTGTCTGGGCTGCAGGACAGATTCAGACTTCTTCATTGTTGCTACAATTTGGACTTTAAAAAGGCTTTGTTAAATCTTAGGGTCCTCATGAAAGTTTTAGGTCTATGTCTTAGCTTTCCATCCATATAAAGTAGACCTAAATCCGAGATCTACAGCTCCAGATATGACTCGATTACCAAACAATGTTCCAGTTTGGACTACACTAACATCTCTTTTCTAAGTTTGGCCATCTCTTTGTCCTTTCAATTTCAGTACTTCAACTCATTGTTGTTACTCATTTTTGGACCCCATGTTTGCTGGAAGATTGACAAAAGCAAATGAAAGAAATATTTTTTCAAAACCCTGTTTGAGTTGTTTTCTGCCCTCTTTATCCTTCCCCTTTGCTGCCAAAATCGTCAGGTTTTCTTAGATTGATCAGAAGTCTTCATAATGCCAAATTCATTATTTTTTATCTAGTCTTTAAGGTTGAATAAACCCCTCAGAATTTGCAGAAAAAAATAGTTTTGTTGTTGTCGCAATTTTTTGTTCCAACTTAGGCTCTGATTCTGACTCGGTTTCGTACAATATCTGACCATCTCATGATATGTTAAAAAATTGACATACACCTTTATTAGGTCCTAGGGATCATTGTTCTTAGGGCAAATTCTTAGTCAGATTCGGATGCTCAGCATCGTCAGATCAAGAACCTTTTTGACCAACTAGATTACTGGCAGATTCTGTTCTCTAAAATGATTTTATCTCACCTCAACTCCTCCATCAAATTTGTAGTCCGAGACACGTAGATGAATTTGAGCTTTTGAATTGCTTGATTTCATTATCAGAAACTCAAGATATTCCTGTTTGAAATCTAGCGTGAAAACATAGAATCTTGCCGCGAGAAGGTTTCCAGCCGAGTTTGGTTGCAATTCAGTTATTCAAAACGAATTTATCTCACTTGGAATCCTTCATCGAAGTTGTATTTCGGGACACGTAGATGAATTTAGGCTTTTGAATCACTTGATTTCAATATCAAAAGCTCAAGATATTCCCGTTTGAATATCTAGTGTTGAAAGCAGGGATTCCTGGTTGCGAGAAGGATTTTTGCCCAAGTTCGCGGGACTGATTCGAAGGATTTTTTTTGGACTAACGACTGAATCGAAATGTGCTAAATCGAGGGATTGAATTGAAGGACATTGAAAGCTAGAGAGGGGGGTTGGATCATCATAAATTACAGGATTTTTACCACACCGAATAAGGAAAATAAGACCTTGCAGCTGCACCCTCCAGCTGATTTCTTTCCTTTTTTCTCTGCTGTTTTTCCTTTATCATCATGCTTGATTTTTGGAGCTGCAACCACGTTTTTCTTACCTCATTTCAAAGGGAACAGCTGGCCTTATGGAAAGATAGAAAGAAGCCACACCATCTTCTAAAAAACTGGAAAGAAATCAGACATCAAAATCAGAATATGACAGTTTTCTTTTTGCGTTTTTTTACTGCAAATCAGTAGGGATTTGCATCCTAGAATTAATGCATTAAATCTTTCCTAAATAGAGATATGTTAGACTATATATAAGCTCCTCTAATGACCTAGGAGAGGGGGAAAAACACAGAAAGAAACATCAGGAAAAAGAAGAGAAAACCGGAGAGTAAAAGGCAAAAAAAACACAGCAAAGAGAGACAAAAAACGCAAGAGAGGCAGAGTAAAAAAAACACAGTAAATAGAGAGAGTTTTTTTCTTGCATTCGGGTGTTATTGTGAGGAAAGAGGAGAGAAAATAGACAAGATGGAGAGGGAGATTTGCTGCTAAACCTTGACAGCAACGTTCGCCTGGTTTTCCATTTCATCTTCTGCAAAAAAAAAAAAAAACGTTGAGACCTACAGGTATAAGTCTTAACTTTCTCCTCCTTTGCTGTCTTTAAATTTGTTGTGTTGACGTTTTGAAAACCAGTTTTATCTTTGCTCTGCACATTTGTTTTCAATTTTAGACTACAATGAACGCTTGTCTTTTGTTGTTCCTGACGTTTTAAAAACCTGTTTCTTCTTTTTTTCTTGTCTTTCTTTCGCTGGTTCATAAGGAACCATGGGTGGGGGGTTGTTGTTTCTTTATCATCAGCTCCCTTTTTTGTTCATTCTCTTTCCTGCTTCTTGAGAGATTAGCCGGCCATGGTTTTGTTTTTCCTATATACATGAATAGAGCATGCTTTTTTTTCTTTCTTTCTTTCTTTCTTGCTGTCTGTGTGGGGGAGTTAAAGTAGGTTTTAGTTTTGTCAAAGAAAGGGGTTTTGTGGGTATGAACACTGTCACTAAAATGGGGATGAACACTGTCACTAAATTCTGTTTTATTTCTCTCCAGTTATTTTTTTTAGTTGCTTTAAGCTTTCTTGTAAATTTTAGAATATATGTGACGATTGGTTACCTTTTATTGCGATTCTTGTATTTAATTGTGATGCTTGTGGTTTTTTTTTAAAAATATTTTCTTATGTGTTGCATACGACCAATACCCTAACATGTTTTGAACGTTTTTTTTTTATATATACAAAAAATATTAGAAGTTTCGAAAATGTGTTTTCGCATGGATTTCTTAAACACAACAAAAATTATTTTCTTGCATTTCTGGATTTTACAACATGTTTGTAAAACTCTAAAGGGTATTGGCCAATATTCCAAAAAATATAAAAATCTTATTTTGGGGGGAATTCATCTATTATTCACCGCTAATGTTTGGATAAAGAAATCCTTAAAGGATGAATATCCAAAATATTATTGAGAGTAATTTGTTATTATTCACTGTTAATATTTGGATAAAGAAACCCAGAGTAGTAAATATCCAAAATAATTTTCTAGGAATAATAAATCTGCACACATCCTTGAAAGAAGCTTTGATTATAATCGAGGACATTTCAATTTTTTACCCCACGGTTTATGAGCCGTGAGAGTATAAAACACTAAGACAAAAAAAAATAGGTTTTTAAAGCACCCTAGATTTCTAAATTTTTGTCCCTCCTCCTTATGATTTACGAGTCGCAAACTCTTGAAATACCAAGGGAAAAATGAGCTTGTAAAGCACATGGAATCTCCTTAGATTTCTATCTTAATAAATTTAGTTAGAATCAAACCGAGAAAAACTGATGGGATTAGAAAACACCAACACTATAGCAATTACAAAGCAAACCAAACACCAAGCAGCTTACCTTAGGTGGGCGTACTAGGGGTGCTAATACCTTCCATTTATGCAACCAGTCCCTTACCTTAGAATCTCTGAAAGACCAGTTAGGTTTCCTAGTGACCATAATACTAGGTGGCGACTCCCTTATTCACAAAAACCAAAAAGACCGCGAAATCAATCGAGGATCGCCGCGATGTCGCGCTCTGCTCGCGAGGGTGCGACACTCATCAATTAATTCTTTCATTTATGTGATAGGCCTGCATTTAAGATGAACATTTACCATAAATTAAAGGTATCTTATATTATTAGATATGTTATTATAAAACATGCTTTAGTTAAGGAGTTATTGATACTTCAAGTGCAAAATGATGATATAAAACCTTGATAAAAATACACTTTTAAGTACTAATCACTTATGATGGCAGTTGTTGTCATGAGGGTGTATGGTTGTTAGGTTGGTGTTGCTCGTGTGGGCGGCGCTGTGGTTTGATGGCTGTAGGGTTCGTGTAGTTGCAGGTACTGGGTTTCGACCTTGTTGGTGTTTTAGGTAGAGATTGGTTTGGAAATGACGAGTTATTATAGCTAATTTGTTAATGGTGGTTGGATCTTATGGTAGCTCACTACCAGAAAATCGGCAAAAACCAACAAAATTACAGATATAATTTTTTTATTGATAAATATTACCGACGGACATAATTATGTCTCAAACTCTGTCGGTATATACCAATGGCTGATACAGTTTTTTTTGTAAAGTTGCAACTGTGTGATGACATAGATTTTTTTCAGATGATTTTACTGACGGAATTAATGAGGGATTCAAACCGGGATAGCCGTACAGTGACGTGGCACTTTCACTGGTGAAATCATAGACGGGTATACCGACAAAAATGTTCCATCAGTGATTCCATCGGTAAAAGGCATTATATACCCACTCTACTGACACTCTCTTCCTCTGTTTCTCCTTCTTCTTCCCTTTCTTCTCTCTCATCCCACCTCTCCCCTCCCAAACTGCAGCTAACCACCCATCCCAACTCTCCCCCCTTCTCAACACAAGCACTCAAGTTTTTTATACTTTTGTACGTGGTCACAAGATCCATTCTTGTGGATTTTGTCATTTTTTGTAAGTAAATCTATCCTTTTTAGTTTTATCATTTAAATGTGAATATTGTTTTTAGTATATTTATTTTGTTAACGTATGTACTTGTTTGATTGTTATTGTTAAAGAAACTTGTAGTATGAATGTATAATTTTGTTGTTGTTATAGTTCGTTTTTGATTTTGTCAAATTATATTTGTTTGTAAATTGTTGAAATTTTGTTTGAATTACACCGAATTAGATGTGTTGTGATGAAATAAATAATAACTTGTTTAACGGGTCTATTTTAATTCTTATCAATTCTATTGCGAAGTTGTGATTTCCGTAAATTTATATATGTATAAATTTGTATGTATGAACGTTGATAGTTGATAATTGATAATGAATATTTAACATAAGTATTTTTTTAGTTTGTTGGATAATGTTGGGGAAAACCAATATTTTTGTTATGTTTTATAAAGGTTCAATGAAGTCATGGATGATAATTCATGGATGCATTGGGACTCACCCCAAGGATTGTGGAGGATGGATTATTGTAACGGGGTTCAGGGTTTTATTAATTTCGTAACATCTATCCCGAGGAATTTTACTGATGGCGGTATCAGGTGTCCATGCAGGAAGTGTAAAAATTTAAAGTTTCTGCATCAAGATGTTGTAACGATGCATCTTCTAACCAAAGGGTTCATGAAGGATTACCTGTGTTATTATGCACACGGAGAACTATTTGTTCCTAATGATAGCATGGTAGAAAGGGTAGTTGGGTCAACTTCTAGTGCTGGCAACATGCATGAAGTTGGAAATGAGAACAGTAATCCTTACAGGAATATGGTTATGGATGCAATGAGAATGAGTGAAGGTAATGTTAGTGAATGTCCAATCGTAAAAGAAGAAGCTAATGCAGATGCAGCAAGGTTTTTTCATCTGTTGAAAGATTCTGATGAACCATTATGGGATGGCTACACGAACCACAATAAATTATCGGCTGTAACACAGGTGTTCACCATCAAGCTAGATCACGAGTTGAGTGAGGCCAGTTATGACAAGATTATTGAATGGACAAGAATCATTTTACTTGAAGGGAACAGGCTGAAGAGAACTTTTATGCTGCCAAGTCCATGATGAAACCCCTCGGTTTAGGATACCAGAAAATTGACATGTGCTCTAACTTCTATATGTTATACTATCTTGAAAATGGTGAGCTAACCGAGTGCATGACATGTGGGCATTCCCGTTACAAACCCAGAACTGGTAGAGGGAAGATTCTCGTGGCATATAAAAAACTTAGATACTTCCCTATCACACCTAGACTGTAGAGGTTATTCATGTCACCAAAGACTGCTAAGCACATGACATGGCACCAATCACATCATACGGTTGATGGAGTGATGGTGCATCCTTCTGACAATGAAGCCTGGAAATACTTTAACAGTGTGCATCCTCACTTTTCAACTGAATCAAGGAACGTGCGTCCTGGGTTGTGTACAGATGGATTCAACCCATTCGGGTCATTTGTTGCTCCTTATTCTTGTTGGTTGATCATACTAACGATTTATAACTTGCCATCGGGGATGTGTATGAGGCCAGAGTTCATGTTTTTATCTATAGTCATACCAGGTCCGAGCAGTCCGGGGCAGAATATAGATATTTGTCTTTGTCTATTGATTGATAAGTTGACGCAGTTGTGGGGTCCTCTAGAGCTTTGACTTATGACATCTCGAGGAAACAAAATTTTGTTATGAGAGTGGTTTTGATGTAAACTATCAATGATTTCCCAGCTTATATAATAGTTTCTGGTTGGAGCACGCATGGAAAGCTAGCATATCTATACTGTATGGAGAACAACAAGGCATTCACGCTAACAAACGGGGGTAAATCTTCTTTTTTTATTGTCACCGTCATTTCTTGCCACCGAATCACAGGTACATAAAGAACAGAAAGAATTTCTTTGTTGGCAGAGTTGAAAAAGATGTTGCACCCCCTCGCCTTTTCAGTAAAAAATTGCTTGATGTTGTGTCAGAGTATGGTGACATTGTGTTTGGTCTCCAATCAGGTAAGCAGAAGTTTTCTAGTTTTGGTTTGACTCATAACTAGGTGAAGCGAAGTATCTTTTGGGAGTTCCTTATTGAAAGACCAATTTTCTCCGCCATAACCTTGATGTCAAGCACATTGAAAAGAATGTGTTTGAGAATATTGTCAACACCGTCATAGATGTGAAGGGGAAGACAAAGGACAGCATCAAGGCTAGATTTGATGTAGTGCTGTTATGTAACCGTAAAAATATGGAGTTGGTTTATGATGGGTCACGGGTCGCAAAACCAAGAGCAAGCTTCGTGTTAGAGAAAAACACACAACTACTAGTCTACAAATGGCTTAAGAGTATGTGTTTCCCTGATGGACATGTCTCGAATATATCAAGGCTGGTTAATACGGAGGAATGCAGATTATATGGAATGAAGAGTCATGACTGCCATGTGTTTATGCAAACACTCATCCCATTAACTTTTCGTAATTTGTTGCCAAAGGGGATATAGGATACACTAACAGAGATCAGTCATTTCTTCAGAGATATATGCTCCAACAAGTTGAATGTTAATCACATTGAAAGGCTTGAAACGAATATCATCAAGACAATATGCAAACTTAAGATGATATTCCTTCTATCATGTTTTGACTCAACAGAGCATCTACCCGTACATTTACCGTTTGAGGTAAAAGTTGGAGGACCGGTCCAGTACAGATGGATGTATCCATTCGAGAGATTAGATATTACAGTTGCTATGTAATTTATAATTAAATGTTTTTTTTTTATTTTTTTAATTGATAATCTTTTATTAATTCTATATATATATATGTGTGTGTGTGTGTGTGTGTGTGTAGGTACTTGTTCAATCTTAAAAAAAAAGGTTAAGAACAAGGCGCATGTTGAGGCATCAATATGTGAGGCCTATATTGTTGAGAAGATCTCAACATTTATCTTATACTATTTCGAACCTCATTTGAGAACGAGGATCAACCATGTTCCACGGCATGATGGTAATGGTGAAGTGCCTTCAAGTGGGAACTTGTCAATATTCTCCAATCCTGGACGACCCACACCTAAAAATGACGTGAAGGGAAGATATTTGTCTGAAATAGAGTTCAGACAAGCACACAATTATGCACTATTTAACTGTGATGAGCTGAGACCTTTTATTAAGTAAGTAGATGTTTGACTTAAACTTTGTCAATAGTGTACTATTTATGTTTTGTGATACCATAAACTCATAAATTGGAACAACCTTGCAAGCAACATCGACGATACTTACTGTCCAATAACTCATAATTGACCGAATCCCCGATCTTTCAATTATAAGATGAACAATTTGCCACATAGTTTAGAACACATATAAGTCCTATCACAAACTCATTATCTCTTGCAATGTAATTAACTGTAGATCAATATTACATAATATTCGTCTATTGATTATTGTTGTATTTAATATATAAGGTTTATCAATTGGGAGGTAGTGCTGCTATTTCACTGTCTTTACTAAGCTTGGGCCCTGAAAGAAAAGTCAAGTGTTATAACGGATATTTTGTCAATGGATATGTCTTTCATACTGAAGAATACGGGCATGGAAGAAAGACATACAACAGTAGTGTTTGTATTAAGGGATCGACTTCTAGTGAGTTTGAAGTTGACTACTACGATAGATTGGAAGAGGTCATCGAACTACAATATCATAGCGAGCATAATAGAGTGTTTTTATTCAAATGTTATTAGTATGACACAACTGACAGAGGAATCATAGTAGATTCTCACTATGATCTCGTTGAAATCAACTTAAAAGCTAGACACCACAACATAAACGACGTCTTTATTTTCACAAAGCAATGCCAACAAGTTTATTACACATACACCCCTTCCTTTAGAAAGGACCGATCAAGAGTTGATTCGTTATCCGTTTTAAAAACAAAACCCAGGGGTTGTGTCGAGGTTGTTTAGGATGAGAACAAAGACACAAGTGTGATAGATGAAGTCTTTCAAACTAGTGAGTTGGTTGAACCATACCGAGGTGCTCCTTCAATTGACTTGGAAGAAAATTTAAATTTTCATGTTTTCAACGATAGTCTTGTTGATGTTGACGTAGAGGAGTTGAATGTTGTTTTAAGCTCTACTAGTGGACTAGAGAATGTTGATGAAGAAGATGATAACCACATTGAAGAGTATGATGAAGCTGATGATAACAATTCAATTGAGGACGAAGATCAAAATTCTGACTAAACATGTTGTAAAGCCTTATTTTTATAATTTAATATTTTGGAACATGAAATATTTATTCTTCTTTAATTGCCAGCTCTTGTTATTGTGTTGTGTATGTTGTAAGTTTGCAATTCAAGATTTTGTGAAGGAGGATAAAGACACATGCGGAGCAATATTGACAGTTTCACCGACGGGTACACCGACGACCTGGTACCTGTAGGTATTTCACCGAGAGTTGAAAAATATTTACAGTTCATGCCACAATCACCGACGAGTACACCGATGGCCTGGTACCTATCAGTAATTCACCAAGAGTTGAAAAACATTTACGGTCCGTGCCACAATCACCGACGGGTATATCGACGGTTGGCGCAATCACCGACGAACTGAAACCCGTCGGTATTTTACAGAGAGTTGAAAAAAATTTACGGTTAGTGCCACACTCACCGACGGATACACTGATGTGCCACACTCACCGATGGATACACTGAAGGTTGGCGTGCACCCCGAAGCGCACGCCTGTCAAAAGCCTAGCCGGTCGGCACTGTTACAGATGGATAGATTAGTCTAGTGGGATTTTTGAAATTTTCGGTGCGAATACCAATTAACTACTGACGGCAATTACCGATGGAATTTAATGCCACCGATAATAATAAATATTCCGTCGGTAATACCATCAGAAAAGGTACCATATTAATGTCTGGCGGGATTTTTGATTTTTTGGTGCGAATATCAATTAATTACTGACGAAACATTTATTACTGTCGGTGGCATTAGATTCTGTCGGTAATACCGTCGGAAATATTGCTATATAAAACCCCCCCTCTCCTTATTTGGTTCATTTTTTCTTTCGGCTCTTCATCTCTATTTCTCTTCTCCTCTCCATTTGTATTTAGTTTTTGGAAGAGTTTTTATTGTTTTGGTGGTAGTTTTAAACATATTAAAAGGTATGTATTCTTCTTTCTTTATCTTTGTAATTTTTTTTATTTTAATTATGATTATGATTATTTTTTTGGTGTTCTTTGTTTTGTGTATTGTTTGTAGATAAAATCTTAAAATCAACACACTATTAAGGTAAGCATTTTTTATTCCTAAATTTATTTTGAATTGATGTAGTGTTTTTTAGTTTTGTGTATTGTTTGTTTTGTGTTTAGGATGTTTTGTGTAGTGTTCTTTAGTTTTTTTCATTTTATTTATGTTTTAAATGTTAATTCAAATATAGAATTAAATTTAATTAGTTTATCTTAATTTTAGGATATTATTGTTTGTATTGTCGTAATTGTTATTGCTGAATTTATGTTTTAAATGTTAATTGAAATATAGAATTAAATTTAATTAGTTTATCTTAATTTTAGGATATTATTGTTTGTATTGCCGTAATTGTTATTGCTGAATTTATGTTAACTAAAATATAGAATTAAATTTAATTAGTTTATCTTAATTTTAGGATATTATTGTTTATATTGCCATAATTGTTATTTCTGAATTTATGTTTTAAATGTTAATTGAAATATAGAATTAAAATTAATTAGTTTATCTTAATTTTAGGATATTATTGTTTGTTATGTTGTTTGTTATTTTGATTAATTTTAATTGTTATTTATGAATTTGTATTGATGTTAGTTGAAAATATATAGATGTTGAATTTCTATAGATGTTAGGTTGTATAGAGTTGATTTTGCAATATTTGTGTAATTATTAATATTTGTAGGTATGAAAATTGTGGGTAGTTTTTAATATACGGGAGGTGTTGTCGAATTGTTATAAATGATTGAATTTCTATGGATATTAGGTTGTATATATGATGTTGCTGGAGTCAATTGGATTGTGTTTATTGTAAAGATTGCAGGTTTGAAAACTGTGGGTAGTCTCCAGTATAGGGGAGGTGCTGCCAAATTTTTTTAAAATAATCAAAGTTAATTATGTAATAATTCGTATACATTTGTGTACATGCGTCAAATGAAATCTACAGCACGTCGTCAGTAGACGGTTGCAACTAGTTCTTCTAGCAGCGAGGAGGACATCTCCTTAGGTTCTGATCACGGCGATGCATCTACGCCAACTTGTGATGCTGCCTCTTCTAACGCGGTTTCATAGCACAAAGGCAGTGTGCCTTCACAGCGGGGTCAATTCACCCGCAAGTACCAAGCACAATGGAAGGATGACCTCTCGATGTAAGTTTGTTAAGGTTTTGAGTTTGTTTTTATATTTATAACATAATTTATGAACAACTAATTAATTTTTTATTATTTAATTTCAGGTTCACAAACATTGAAGTTGTCATGACAATTACATCGGCGTTTAAATCGTCGATGGAGATTCCATTGTTTCAATGGAGTCAGGTTTCCAGACATCCTGAGTGAAGACCTAATATCGATGCATGGTTTCAGCGATTTCAGGTCGGTGTTAACTTTTAATTTCCAACTTATTTTTAATAAATTATTTTTATAATTTTATATCTTGTACTATTTTTATTTTAAATGAATTACTTATATACACAGCATAAATTTAAATGGGATAGGGCGAACAACAATGTTGTGAGGAGGGTATGGGAGAATCACGCGGCAACTAGGTAACATCAAAAATAATATTTATTTTTGTTTTATAATTGTATGTTCTTAATTCTAATTTGTTACTATAGAAGTAGGTTGTGTGATTTTTGGTATGACACGCAAAAAAAAATCAAAAAGACATGCGAGGGATGACGGTCTTGAAGGATGGAATTAGGTGGCGGTTTGGAGGGAATTCAAACCGCCATTCATCTCGGGAGATATATGGACGACATATATTGAGCACGTGACCTCAGAGCGGCTCTCACGGCGCTCACAGTGTAGCGCCCACAACCAGAATCGGCAAATTCATGGTTCGGTGACCACGCACACTGGCAGCTCCGTCCCGTTCAGCGCACATGCAAAGCGGATGGTAAGATTAATTTTATTAAAATATATCTTTAATTAATTTGTCATTGCTTATAAATATATTTAACTTGCAACCTATTTTTTCCTTACAGGCTGCGTCTCTTGGACGTGAGCCAAGTCCAATGGAGCTGTTTGTAGAGACGCATGTGCGGAGTCAAACCACCAAAAGAGGGTGCAGCAGTTCGTGGACAACCGTGCTCAGCACTTCGTGGCATGTTCGTTCAATCATTTTATTTTGTAAGTTATTATTTTCTTGAATTCAATATGATGATTTTTTTTTTAAAATTTTCAAGAGACCTATAATAGTTGGTTGAGGGAGAGATATGGGGACGATTCTTCGACCCATCCAGATTTCAATTCAGATTTGTGGATGGAGGTGGGATCGTCTAGTGGACCTGACAAAAATCAGGTCTATGGGCTCTCCGACACTACGGCCGAAAACTTGCGATCGGCCCGTAGTGTCCAACTGTTGGGAGCTCTCCATCAGTATCGAGCACCCAGTCTGAGGAGTTCGTGGCCTTGAAAAAACAATATGAACAACTCTCGACGAATTATGATCAACTCCATCAAATGGTCATAGAGATTAGATCAAGGATGGGTGATGAGACATATGCAACTTCTTTTTTGTTGTACGGTCCCGAAAACAACCAGCCTCCTCCTCCTCCTCCTCCTCTTCCAGCTTCGCCGTTATTCTAGTTTAATTTTGTTTTTTAAACACATTAAATTTGTAATGAATATTTGGATGAATATTATTTAACATTATTTTTATATTTTTAATGTTTAATACAATTTTATTTGTTTATTAAGCTTTTTTACTATTAATATTTTTATTTATTTATTTTCAATACATACCGACGGCTTTACCGACGGACATATTCCGTCGGTATTTCACCGAGAGTTGCCAAACAATTACCACCTATGCCACAATTACCGACGGAAATCTTCCGTCGGTGTTTACTATTATTATTACCGACGGAATATATCCGTCGGTATTTAACAGAGTTCTGAAACATTTACCACCATGCCACCATCACTGATGGAATATCCATTGGTGATTACCGTTGAAAATACAGACGCATTTATTCCGTCGGTAATATTCTCGCGGGAATTTTTTTTGTCGTGCATCACCGTTTGTAATTCCATCGGTGGTTGGTTTTTTTTGTTTCCAACAAAATAAGCAACGGAACGGGAAATTACCGACGATTAGTATAGCGACGGACGGATTCTGTCGGTGAGACCGTCGGTAATAATTTTACCGATGAATTTCATGGCTTACACCGACGTAATTAATCCGTCAGTAAAACTGTTTAATGGTGTAGTGGCTGGCTGGAACGGGGGGAGGTGATGGTCTAGTTTGGGGTGGTGGTGCTGGCGGTTTGAGCTGGTTTTGGGGAATATGAGGTTGTTGATTTGAAGGCTGGAGGTGGGGGCGTTGGTGATGGAGTTGTTGTCGGGTGGCTGGTGTCAGGGGATGATAGTGAAGAAGGGAGAGTCATTGTGTCAGTTTGGTAGAGGAGGTAGGTTGCAGAAAGGGGGGATGGCAGTCTGTTAGTCTTGTGATGGGTCTGCTTTGGTGTGTTTTTTTCCTGTGTGGCTGGCGTGAAGGAGAAAGAAAGGGAAGTAAGGGGTCTGTTCCGGGTATAAAAACTAAAAAGGAAAAGGCTGAAGGCTATGGACCGCAGATGTGGCTTTTTCAGAGCTGTTTTGCGAGGTTTCAGGGTTGATTGGTAGCTGGCGGCTAGGCTTCTTCAAAATGGATCTAGATTTTTTTGGTGCATGTATTTGGGAGAGAGAGTGTGAGCTAGAGAGAGCTTGATTTTGTTTTTTATGTTTTTTTTTTTTTTTAAGCCCCTCCTTCTTTTGTGTGAGATAACCAACTATAAAATTTATAGGTAGCGAATTATGTTTTCTTTCCTAATTTTTTAGTCTGCAACCTAAATTTACTTTAGTCCCTTGTTTTCTTTCTTTTCATTTTGGTCTCTATGTCCAAATATTTTTTATTTTTTTATTTTTTGTATTTTGATTTTTTTAAAAAAAAAGCAAAATCATTGCCGACTCAATTAGAAAAACCAATGATATTAAAAATGACACACTAAAAGTTGAACGCATTAAAAAGAAACTAGAAATTTGAATCCTTCTAGGCGATGTTAAAAATGTTGAAAATAACACAAATGTATCAAGAACATAATTTTTTTTTTATGTTGAAAATATTTAGAAAAAACATAGGGTCAAAAATTGGGTTACAACACGTCTGATCAAACTTACTCATTAACATCTCCATCATAGCTTCCATTCTATCCTGCCTTTTCTTCATATTTCTCACCCTTTTTTTCAACATTTTTTGAAGACATTGTTTATACCTGAAATAAAGGTTAGTAGCAAAGAAATTTTATCCTCGCATGTTTACTCTCATAGTAAAATTCTCTCCTCTCATGTTTCACACAATATTAGGTTTTTCACTCTAATAGTCTCGCTATGCCTTTTACCACTTATTCCCATAATTTAGTTCTTAAAAGTAACATAGCAACTTATCAAACAATTGACCAAACTACGCAATGATTTATTTTATGTTTAAAGACTCAAGAATCAACAATTATTCAAACTTTTTAAAATAAAACTTAAGAAAAAAATAGTAGTGTAAATTTATTCGAATATAATAACAAAAATGAAGACATGAAATAAAAGTAAGAGTTATTATTAAGAAAGAACAAAAACTATGAAATTCAAGAAAATAAAGAAAATGATGTAAGGAATCAAGAAACTAAAGAAATTGATGCAAGATAATTCTACTCTACCAAAATATACAAGAAATCAATCATGATCACCAAGAATTTCCAAGACAAGTTTCAATTAAACCCTAGTTCATGCAATATCCAAAATTTCTGAATTTCTTTTCCGAGAACCTTTTCAAGATTGCGATTTTCATTCTTCTTTCTTTTGTTCTTTTTTTTATATGTGCTGAATTTTTCAAGTCACAAAGATGAACACAGTTTATTGTTTTATATGTATTTTTTTGGCAACTTCAAGACTGTTCCCTATCAAAATCGATTTTCTTCTACCTTTTTTTTAAATCGAACACACAACCAAGATTAATCAAGAATTAATATATATTTTTTTTGTATTAGTTGAAACCACAAAGAGAAAAAACCAAGAAAACAAACCCTAGATATGGCAAGATCTAAAGAAAACCCTAGAATTACTTATAACAATGAAAATTAAAGAGATATAACCTAAAATTGCCAAGCTTTGATACCAAATTGATGTGGAATTGTCCCTTAGATTGCTAATATGAGGTTTTAAGAAAAGTTTGCAACTTAACCCAAAAAGAACCTTGTCTTAGAGACCAAAGTTATATGCAATTGATTACCCCTCCCCTAGACTTATAACGAGACATAAACAAGATATATAAATCAAAATGAAGATGATCAATCATTCAAAGAGTTTGCAAGTTCAATTAAGAATTTAGTATGAGAATCAAGCACACAATATACAGCAACCTTAAAGAAAATTTTCATAAACTAAAAAATAATGTTAACAATTGGTTTATATAGTAAAAAGCTAACTCTAATTTGACTTAATGGACCCAAACTTAATAAATAGACATTAACACATTAAAAGCTCAAAATAAGTAAAATAATAAAATAAAACATAACCCAAATAAACCCTTAAATGTTGTAGACCCTAAAATAAACTTAAAGATAAATATCTCAACTAAATAAAACAAGATCAAAGTTGAACTTTGTAATCCGCTGGCAAAATCAAAGCTCAACTTCAAACAAATGGTTCTCCCTCGTCTTGATGAATTAGAAGATCTATCATATATCACTGAAAATATATGGATATCTAGTTTTCAATACAACTAGAATCTCATCAAAATTCATTATGTAGCTTCAACTATAGCCGAAACAGTAGTTAAAGGTCAAAATTAGCTAATTTGGATCTTTTTATTCCAATATTTCTGTAATATCTTGATGCTCCCCTACATGTCGTTATTGAACATAAATTAAATTAATCAAGGCTTGTTCTTCATTTTTTGATATCCTCTCGAACTCTACCTTAACTCGTGTATCTTAAAGAAATCTATTAATTGTCTGTCAAAGAACCATCTCAACCCAATAACTTAAGATGTTAGGTGAGGTCCCAAGATATGATGAAATTTGCACAGGCCTATATTACCTTGTGCTTAATTTTTATCAAATAAATGGGGATGGTGAGATTCGAACTCGTGACCGCTTAGTCATCAAGGCTCTAATACTATGTCAAAGAATCATCTCAACCCAATAGCTTAAGCCGTTAAGTAAAGTCCTAGGATATGATTTATATTATTCTCCAACATTGTTTCCTTGAATCTCTTTGCTTTAAGTCTTATGACTGAACCCAATAGAACTTCTAATGGATTTCTTGATGTTGAAGCTAAAATTACATCAATTTAAGTTCACGAGAGTAGTTTGGTTTTTTTATTCAATTTGAAAATTTATGTTCATCCAGGATGTGAAAAATGATGACTTAAATAATGTTAAGGGTAAATTTTCTTTATTTTATTTTGTTTTCTTCTCGTATTTTTTAGTCATTCTCTCACTTTTTTTCTCTCTTTTAGCTTTACTTATTTTTTTCTCCCTCTTTTTTCTTTTTGTTTTCTTTTAACTCTAAATAATGATAACAATATTCGGTAAAAACTTTAAAATGTAGAAAAGAAATGAAAGTGTGTTTTGTATATTTTCAAATCTTGATATTTTTTACAATACGGATAGAATTGCTTTTAGGGTACAAAAACAATCATTAAAGGTCTTAAAAACAATTTATTGATACATATATCTTAATATCAACCTTACATGATTAAAACGGACTCTTTAAAATAAAAAGAATTTGTAAAAAAAAAATAATTGTAATATTTCTCATATTAAAAATTAGTATAATTCTAAAAAAAACTTTTATTTACATATCTTGACCTTGTTTATTTGAGTTATGTATAGATTTTATTCTTATACACGACTTCTTTAGATAAATAAAAAAATAAAAAATATATTATATAGTAGAATTATAATTTTGTTAGGAGAAGGCATTATAATTATAACAATATACTAGAAGGAGACATTGTTATTAGAGGAAATTACTCTAAGTATCCTATGGTATAGTTATTTTTTCACTTTGTTTTCATTTTTATAGAAATTATTGAAAATATCATCTGTTAATAAAAAAAATTATTCTAATCAATCAAAATAACCCCATATATATTGTACCATAAAATCTCTTTCTTCACCTTTCTCCTCCATCTCTTCCGCTCCCCACCCCACCACCACCATCACCACCACCAACCTAGTTCAATCCTAATGGTATTTTTATTATTTTGATGCACCAAGGGTTTTTTAGTCATTAAATGAAATATAATGACAATCTTATAAATAATTAATCCTTTTTTGTTGATTTTTTTATATCATGTAAAATTTTATGAATATATAAAATTCATGATGTTTTGTGTAATTTCTAAAAGAATAGAGGTAAAATAAAAAAATAATTAAATTATAGGAGTATAGAGTAATTTTTCCTTGTTATTATACCAAATTTTATTGATAAAAATATAAAAACATAGTTAGAATATAATTATTTATCATATTTTAATTTCATATTTGACTAAATTTATTTTCATCATATAATCAAACTAATTTTTTCTTGCCTTCAAAAAACTGAACAAATTTGATCACCGCTGTCAGATTTTAAATAAAATTATTCAGATTTTAATTATTAAAATATATATTAAATCCATAAATGTCCATTCTTTTCTCTCATTTTTCTCATTTATAAGAGATTTATAACAATAAAGCATATTAATTTTATAGGTTAACAATACACATGTCAAGCACATGAGAATAAAACTAGTTCTTTGAAGGAAAACATAATGGACATACAAAATTTGTACATACTTATCAATGTGAAACCAAATTGCATGTGCATGGCATGTGCCTTTTGTAACAATCGCCTGGCAGAGCTCGTCGATCGTTTATTATTGTAGTAATAATTATTTTTTAAAATATTTTTTATTTATATATTGAAATAATATTTTTTAAAAAAAAAATTTTAACATCAGTACATCAAAATATTTAAAAATATCAAAAATATTAATTTAAAATAAATAAATAAATAAACCCTTTTAAAATACAAAACCAAAATGGCTATAGCTTGTGATATGCATTTGCATGTGGGTATGCTTGCACATGTTCGTTTGTCCAGGAAGGGGAAAAAAAACATAAGAAGAAACAGAGATTTTCAATCGTCTTCTTGCGTGAATGTGTTGGAGTTGGACAATATAATTGTGCAGTTGCCTGAACGATGGTGCATGTAACAATCACGCGTCTATGACTCCCTTTGCAAGTTAAATGTGACAAAAGATTAATAGTTGAGGGATGTATGCTTGCTGCCATTAAACCTCTTTGATTGTTTAAAAATAGAAAAATCTTAAGGCGGAATGCTAGGTATTCAAGGACAGTGCAGCACGATAGTACCGTACCAACAATGGAGGAAACTCATACTGCCCTGCCAGGTCTTTTCATTTATGAATATTGCAAACAATTACAAAGGATAATACTTTCCTATCACAGCAGCTGCTCATGCCATGCGACAGGAAATCGAAAGAGTGTTCTGTTTCTGTTAATTAGTAGTTGAAAACAGTATATTCTTTTCTTTCTAATCAAACTTTCCCGTCTTCACACATGCGGGACTGATCCATTGCAGCACAGCAGGAAAATACTGTTCAAATACGAATAGCTGAAGTAAGAATACTCGTAATAAAAAGAAATCCAAATAGACTTAAGCAAATAAGCCCTGGAGCTTAGCC
>Ga0325410_1002282_pt1 | contig 21440 bp, 9 predicted proteins | sample PopdelMetagenome_16_FD_206182 | JGI IMG/M metagenome (GOLD analysis project Ga0325410, IMG submission 206182) | Populus deltoides microbial communities from Bellville, Georgia, United States - Xylem-PdIQD-R3 | ecosystem: Host-associated > Plants > Phyllosphere > Stem > Wood/Secondary xylem...
AAGGGTCTTGACCAAGGGTATGGTAGTTATCCAAACTTTCCTAGTCATGCAGCTAGAGATTCTGTTGAAATTGAGAAGGTAATTTAGAGATTGCTTCTTGAGCTCCATTCCAGACACCCCCCCCCCCCTATACTTTTAGCAATTTTTCTGGGTCATGCTAAGTGTGACTTCTCCATGGAATTGAAACAGGTGTTAGAATATCTTTTAATGGTTTCTCTTTTAATACTCATTTACAGGGTCATTTGTCTGGCTTTCAAGGAGAAACAAAAGGCTTAGATGAGATACCTGCAAAAAGTATTCCTCCAGGTTCGGCACCTGGCTTGTCAACTCCCTTTGACAGATCTGTTCGTGCACCAAGTAAAACCATGACAAGGTAGTTGAATGTTTTGGATATTATCCTTTATTGCTATTTTGAATTTTGATGAAGATATTGTTGACTGTCTGCTGTTGTTTATCTTGATGGTGGAAAACTCATTGATCATTTTTAGCATTCGTATTAATCCACTATTCAATTGTATTGTCCTTTACATGCTAGCAATCAAATGTGTCAGTGACTCACTTTTTTTTATCATTGGTATGGCTGTTATATGGTTTATGTTTTCAAATTTGTAGCAATCGAAATATGCTGGAGCTCCTTCACAAGGTGGACCAATTAAGTGACCAGGGAAATGAAATGCACTTCAATTCTAAGATGCCTGAAGCTGAAACTTCTGATGCATCTTTTCATGTTCAGAGGGATCAGTCTCCTGCTTCTCAAGCTTTTGGTTTACAACTGGCTCCTCCATCCCAAAGGGGGCTCATTCCAGAGCATGCCCATCCTTCTCAGAGCCCCACGAATGCAATTATTTCTACAAGGTTGGCTCCTACTTCCTCTGTTCAGTTTTTAATTCCACATGAAACATCTCATGGACAATTGTGGAATGCTATTTGCAGCACCTCAATGCATTCTGGCAATAGTGCCCAAAGAAATTTTGCTGCTGCCTTTCCCCCTGGTTTCCCTTATTCAAGAAATCATCTTTCCAATCAGCACAAGACTGATACAGGTGGACACACAACAACCAGTAAATGTGTTAATGAATCTTTTGATCAATTTTCTTCTCAACAAAAACAGACAGATGAGTCTTCTGAGAGAGATCAAACTAATCAATCTGCATTACCATCGGTGTCTGACTCATCCAGGCATGCTTCACATAGTGATAATGCCTCTTCTCCTGACCATGCAAGAGATTCTGCTCAACAATTCTCTGTGCTGGAAGTTGCACCAGCTCCCCAGCGCAATGCTTTATCACAAGATGCTGTTTCTTCAAAAATGTCACCTGCTATGAGGACCAGTGTTCCATCTCAGCTACATCCATTTGGTTCTCAGCCATTTCAGACTTCATACAGTATGTTTAAATCCAATCTTCTATCACATAACTGTTCAGGCGCAACTTTGACTCTACCACAGAAGCCAGACAATCAAATAATGCAAGTTGGAGGGAGCAATCAAGCTGAATCTGGTTCCCGTTTGATGAATTCACATGGTTTTCTTGGGAAAGAGCAACCATCAAAAGGAGACCACTTGCAGCAAGTTTCACTTGAAAATGATCGGGCCCAGAATACAATGAGCGCTTCACATGAGAAAGGCTCTGTTTTGAATCATCTTACTGAAACATCTCTTTCAAACCTAGCCAGTACTCGGAAACAAATCGAAGCTTTTGGACGATCTTTAAAACCCAATAATACTTTGCATCAAAATTACCCCCTACTGCATCAAATGCAGGGCATGGAAAATGAGGAGGTGGATAATGGTAATAGGAGTTTGAAGAGATTTAAAAGTCCTGATGCTCCCGTGGATCCTCAACTGGTAACTACTCAGGGAGGTCAGCAGTTTTATGGACACAACAATATGGTCAGAGATGCACCGGCAGACTGCACTCCAATTCCCCCTGGAGATTCCAAGATGCTTAGCTTTTCAGCAAAAACAGCTGATGTTCAGGACTCAAATGCACCTTCAAAGGAAATGCTTGCATTTGGTCGACATGATTCTCAGAGTTTTGCTAGTAGCAATGGTGCAGTTTCTGTCAGAGGTGAACATTCCCAGATTAGTCCCCAGATGGCTCCATCCTGGTTTGATCAGTATGGAACCTTTAAAAATGGACAGATATTACAAATGCATGATGCACAAAGAACTATCTCCATGAATACTTCAGAAATGCCTTTCACTGCTGGAAGACCTGATGATAGATCGCATGCTCATAGTTCAATTGAGCAAGGAAATGCCGCTGCTGCTGCCAGCCAGTTTGGTATAGTCCAAAAGGGTTCAACCTGCTCATCAATAGCTAGTGAGAAATTTTCTTCCCCTCAGTCTTTGCAGCCTGATTCTGGTGATGTGAGCCTGGTGGTTATGAGACCAAAGAAACGTAAAATTGCCGTGTCCGAACCTGTACCATGGCATAAGGAAGTGATGCATGGTCCTCAAAGGCTTCAGAATGTCAGGTGGTTGGCATAACAATGCATTGATTGAGTGCCATATTTATCTTTGTTGATGATACTGATGCATCATTTTAGTGATCTTATTTTGCTGCAAAAGTTCATTGCTCTGTTCCTCTGATATTATTTACTGGATAATTGTTTGATTCATTTTGTATTCTAATGAAAAGATGGTGACTATAACATGTGGATTTTTCTGTTTATAGTGCGGTTGAAGTTGACTGGGCACAGGCAACAAATAGATTGACAGAAAAGGTTTGCTTATAGCTATACAGCTTTACAAGCTATATTCATCCTTTATTTTTCTTCCTCTTAGGTTTTCTTAAAGTTACCTCATGTTCAAACGGCCTCATTTCTGATAACAGGTGGAAGATGAAGTTGAAATGGTAGATGATAGACTGCCAGTCCTTCGATCAAAGAGGAGGCTTATATTGACTACACAGCTTATGCAGATACTCCTTCGCCCTGCCCTGGCATCAGTTTTCTCTGCAGATGCTACTTTGCATTATGAGAATGCTGCTTACTTTGTAGCCAGATCAACACTAGGAGATGCATGCAGCAAACTCTCTTGTACTGGAAGTGATACTCCTGCACCTTCCAACAGCAGAGACCTGTAAGAATCATTTCTGTGTTAAATACTGGCCCTTTTGTTTTCTCAGTATGCTTTTTACTGGTAGTAAGATTTATAGTTTTTAGTGTTAAATAATTCTTTGATCTGTATGATTAAAGAAAATTTTCTTTCTCCTAAGCCTGCCTGAAAAGATAAAATCACCTGACAAGAGTGTTGATCAATACTTATCAAAAGTCATGGAAGACCTTATCAGTAGAACAAGGAAGCTGGAGAGTGATTTGTTGAGGTAAACTTTGGTGACTTTAGTGGTGATATTTAATTGCTTGCTAACTTCTTAATCTCATTTTTTCTGCTTTAAAATTCTGTTCTGCTTTTTAATATTGGTGTCTGACATGTTAGCATATCCTTCCTCTATCTACTTATCTGATTCAAACATTATTGATGTCTTATGAATTGTTAAGAGTCCTATTTTTCTTTTCTTTTCTCTCTCTAGAGGAAAGATGCTTTGACTTTGTATTGAGAGGAATGACATAGGAATCATGTGTAATTCCAAACAAATTGAAAGAGGTTTTGTTTAATCAGTCCAGAATGTTGCGTCTCAAAACATGTTTCAGAGAGGGGCATATTGATCGGTACAATGAGAACAATCTAGCATGCTTGAACCTGACCATGCAGATGTAGATTTAGATTGCTTAATGTTGGGTTTTGTGCGGCCATGATTGCAGTTTGTTTCACCTGCATGTCTCTTTTCTTCTTCTTTGGCATCTCCTTAGCTGAAATTCCTAATGATAAAACACACTTGGTACAAAGATATACTATCATTTATTATTTGCCCTCTCGGGATGCAGATTGGACAAAAGAGCATCAGTTTCAGACTTGAGATTGGAATGCCAAGATCTAGAGAGGTTTTCTGTTATCAATCGTTTTGCAAAATTCCATGGACGGGGTCAAGGTGATGGAGCCGAGAGCTCATCATCCTCAGATGCATCTGGAAATGCCCAGAAATGCCTTCAGAGATATGTCACTGCACTACCCATGCCTAGGAATCTTCCTGACAGGACACAATGTCTTTCACTATGATAATTGATTAATTGATTTTTCTCTTTTTTGCCAATTTCTCAACACCCTGCCCGCTTATTTGATCGATTTTCTTTTAAGCTATATATACTGGCCCTTACTCGCCATAGCGCGCACACAAGAGAACATAGGAGGTTGGATGCGAGATTGCCTCAAATAAAAGGGAGGCTGTTAGATCCTTTAAAGGAGGCCATTGATGTCATTCTTGCGAAACATGATCTGGTCTTGTATATTGAATATCTAGAGAGAAATTGGGGTTCCCCATCATTTTTTCCAGTAAATGGGGAGACCAGATGTGCAGTCTGGTTTAGCAAATGATGTTTACACATAGTTAAAAAATTTAGCTGTGTTCTTGCACATAACGCTTTGGTACTGGTGTTTCTATTCATGAAAGAATGACTGCCGTGGTGCAAAGTTTTGAGTTTCCAGTATTTCTGGAATGATGTCGTCGCTAATCATTCTTTTCCTGTTTATTCTGTATAAATATTTTCCCCAGAAGTCTTTGTAACATGTTATGGTGCTGAGGCTGGTCGTAGAGGATGGTTTTGATTCTCCGCAAGCGTGTTTCCAAATGTCTCGAGTGAATCATGCCCAGCCCAGGCTAATTCAAAGTAACTTCTTATCGCATGTTTGGAACTGAAGTCATTACAATAGAATTCAATAAAGGAGTAAATACAACTCTTTTATTAATTTTACATATTGCCCTTGTCTTGTACATCAGGATTTCTTGACTTGATGATATCTTTCTTTTCCCTTCTATAAAGAATCAACAAGGAAGACCACATGATCTTTCAAAGTGGAAGAACCAACATGTACTAGAGATGGCCCAAGGTCTTGATGTTATCGCATGCACACTGATATCTCTTTAAAATATTAATATATTCTCTTTATAAAAATATTTATTTAAATATTTAAATCCCTAAATCTATGATTTTTTTTCCCAGGTTTTACTATCATCCATCTTTATTTATTTACTAGACATTAAATACTAGCTACCAACTATCTTGATTTAAAATAATTACTCATATTATCTGACACTTTTTCTTTTTAAAAACTACTTAAAGATATTTTATAACATCATCACAGTAACCGTCACGGAGCGCAACTAATTAACTTGTGGCTATGCAAAATCGCGTATCATTGAAAACTAGTCCTCCTGTGTTGAGAGGGAATTGGTGGATATTGAGATTCAAATTTATTTTCAATTCTAGTGCTAAAATTTTTAATTCTAGTGTTAGTAAATTCTAAAAATAATTCTAATTTTAACATTGATGAATACAAATATGTCTATCTCTAATATCAATGAATATCAAGATGATATTCCTAATTTTTTCTTTGGATGATATCAATCTAAGTGGATATTTTTGACCCTGACTTTAATGAATAAAAAAAATTGAATTGAAAGTTTTTATTTTCTTGAAATCTCAGGAACTCTGTTATTATTTTTTATTTTTCAAGATGATGGCTCACCATAATTGCTTTTAGGAGCCAGCATGGCCTCGATTGCTTTTACTTTATCAGGATTGACTTTAATACCTTCGCTACTCACCATAAATCCTAGCTGCTTTCCGGATATTACCTCGAAGGAGCATTTTATAGGGTTTAACTTCAACTTATACTTTCTCAGCCTTTCAAACAACTTTCTCAGATTCTGACAATGGTTCCTTCCTTTTCGGATTTAGCAATCATGTCATCTATATATACTTTAATTTCTTTATGCATCATTTCATGGAATATAGTTACTATTGCCCTTTGATAAGTGGCCCAAATGTTTTTCAGTCCAAATGGCATAATCTTGTAGCAAAAGGTTCCCCACGAGGTAAATAAGGTTGTATTCTCTATATCTTTGTTGACCATTTTGATCTGGTTGTACCTAGAGAAACCATCCATTAAAGAGTACGTTGAGCTGCATTATCAATTAGAACATCGATGTGTGGCAAAGGAAAGTTGTCTTTTGGGCATACTTTATTTAAATACATGTAGTTTACATATACTCTGATTTTGGTTTCTTTCTTGGGAATCTCTACTATGTTTGATACCCATTGTGGTAACCTAACTACCTAAAAAAACCAGCATCTTATTGCCTTTCTATCTCGGCTTTCACCTTGAGTATCATATCTGGACGAGTTCTTCATAGTTTCTGCTTCACAGGTATACTTCATTTAATGGCATCTTATGCACTACAATGTTAGTATCTAAACCGGGCGTATCTGCACAAGACTAAGCAAACACATTAGAGTCCCTATTTTAAATTCTCTTTCATCCTGCCCTGTACCAACATTAATTGCCTTTAATTCTTCTCTGATTGGTTTCCATGCTCGCTCTGATTGTTTTACTAGCTTAGCAAATTCTTTTACATCATCCTCTTCCCATTCATTTGCTTCCATTGCAATTATGTATTCATCAAAATTTGGCAATTCATTCTCAGTGTAATGTGCTCGTGATTTTATGGACGATGCGTTTTTCAGATTTCTTGAAAGTGGAAGGTGTTTCAATGTAAGTGTGTATTTTGCAAAGATAAAGAGATGGAAAAATTTACAAAAATGCATGATCTCATTTGTAATATCTCAAATCAGCGGGTGAGGGTTTGGTAGTTGGCCTTATTAGTAGTGCTGGTTGCTAACATGTTGTATGCGTTTTGGGGCGTCAGGCTCAGAAATGGGCTCGCGTCACCAGGAACAAAACTGTGAGGGCGGTAAGGCCCAAAATGGACAATATATAGCATATTGGGCCGGGCTATTACATCATTGATAAAAAAATAAAGGCTCAATATAGTGAAAACCATATGTTGATATCTTGAGCCAAGATTGCCAACTTGGTATGAAAGCAAAGACAAACACATAGGCAAACACAGAAAGCTCAAAGAGCACACTAGAACAACATTGTCATTTATTGTTTGAAGACTATAAGAGCCTCTTGGATCACCTAATTTTAGAACATTTTGCCACTTGCTAGCTTTTGTACAAGGTCTTTACTAACATTCCCTTCCATGGTGTGAACAGTTAGTTGTGATAGCAACTCTTCTCCTTCAACAACCTTTCTTTTCTCACTGTAGCTCTTGACTTTACGATCTTGTTCTAATGTGTTGATCCCTATAACAGTCAAGCCTTGGATAGGAACATCCATCATATATTCAGAGTGCTTTACATAAGCATTCTTTAGGAATGATACAAGGATCAGAGGGATGTCAATCTCTTCTTCTTTTGATTCATTTCCTTTTAGTTTGGCCAATCTTTTTTCTTATTTGATATCAATAACTCTTTTATAGTCTTTCTTTCCAGGCTTAAAAATGAGCTCAAATCTCTGATTTGCAATCTTTAACTTTATCGGACTTATCCTCCTAGGATTCCTAGAGATAAGATCATACTAGAAAGCCATTCTTATGGCTTTAGAAATTACTGATTTTCTCAATACGGTGTTTTCTAACACCTATTATGTATTAACAATTTCAAAAGTATGAAGATTTCCATCTTTGCTCCCTTCTATTATTTCTATATAGGGAACTACTATATTTTACACTAGGGGTGTTTAAAAAAACTAATTAACCGAGAAAACCAAAAAAACTGATGAAAAATTAACCGAGAAAATCGAACCGAGATGGAAAACTGATTAAACTGATTTTTAAAACCATAAAATCTTGCCGGTTCGGTTTGGTTTCGGTTCTAAAACGGAAACCAGTGAACCAAACCAACTATAAAATAAAAGAGCTATAAATACTACAGTCTACAGTTAACCTAGCCTTAATAACATAACACGAAAAGCTGCTGCCCAGACCAGAGACTATTTTTCACCCTCTTCCTTTCCCTTTCAATTTCCATCCACTCTACCCTCTGCATCTGTCTCTTCTCTAGCCGAACAAAAACCTACATCTTTATCTTCTTGGCTTCTCTCTTCACTTCTTCCTGGCTTCTCTCTTCACTTCTAAACAAAAAGCCAGACAAAACAAAACCCACAACAGCCAAAAGTTGCTTTTGTACAAGCTGGTTGGTTTCCTTCCATTACTAATGTTTTGAATGAGTCACATGAGAGAAAGAAGAATGAAGAGATTATTGCCAAGGTCACAAACTGGAGCACCCAGGAATAACACCTTTCTTTGAGGAGCCCACAACATACTCCTTGAAGAGCCTTTTGGGCAAGGCAAGCATGGAAACCAAATCCAAGCCACTAAATGCTAAGGAAATCCCAGTTGAAAAGGATGGCCTCGCAGCTAAAGATAACGGTGCTTTACCTAAAAAAATTCAAAAAATCCCATTAATTTGATGATTAGGTTTCTCGGTTTTAAAGTAAAAAAACTGAATTTAACCGAATCAGAATTTGGTTCGGTTCAGTTTGAATTTTCAAAAATTTGAGTTACTCGGTTCGATTGGTTTTTGTGGTTCAAATCGAATCGAATCGAACCATGAATAGGCCTATTTTACACCATTGCTAATGTCTCTTCGTTCTAAATCATCACCAATGTTCCATTCATAATATACTTCTTATGCAACCATATTATTTGATAGTTTTATCAATATTTACCTAGTGTTTTGCCTATATTTTATACGTAAAATTCCTTGATATTCTTTGTTTTATGTTTTGAAGGTACTTTTGGATGAAAGATTCAAAACGAAATAAATTGGAGATAATTGACATATTTGATCTCCAATCGATGTTTTGTGTAGAGCTTGAGCTCTAGAAGTCGAAATGAAGTGATTTCAGTGGCGTTAGCAAGCTAACATCCATTTCTTTCTTTACATATATGGCAAGAAAAATAAAAAGAGAAAGAGCATGGAGATCGCATCCTTCAAAGTCAAATCTTGCATTCTGCTAAGGTTGACCTTTAGCCATTCCAACTTTAATATATTGAGCTACATAAGTCCATTTGATACAAACTCAATTTTGTTGGATTTCTGACTCAAAGACCTATCAGCCTACCAAATATCAGCAGAAAAGGAGCTCATATGAGAGATATATGAGTTTTCTAAGATGACATATGAATTCTGCCAGCAGACAGGTTTTGTGAAGAAACAAGTCCAAATTACTTCTCAAAGCATTCAAACCGTCATCCAAGTCTTTAATTTGACAATTTAGCTTTCTAACTCTAAAGTCGAAGCTTGAAGATTTTATGCAAGACTATTTCTCTTTTTTTAGGAAAATAGTTGTTGAAATGCTTAAATGTAAATTGTCTACTTAGGAAAGAACTATTTTGTAGAAAAAGGATTAGGGTTTCCTAAGACATAAAAAGAAAAAGAGAAAGGAAAAGAGAGGACGACCAACCAAGAGAGAAAAAAATAGCCATTTCCTTTGAAAAACCCGAAATCATGTTTTCTTCGTTCTTTTTGATTAATTGTTCAATAGACATGCAAGGCTAAACTCTTTTTCTTGGTTGCAAGGACATGGAAACCTTCGAATTTCAAGAACCGTGAAATTTATTTTACCTTTTCTTTTTAGTTTATATGATGAATATGTTTGTTCTCCTATGCTTATTTTTCCTATGATTGTTTATTTTAATTGCTAGAATGGACTCTAAGTTATTATTGTAGACAATCTTTTGCTAAGTTTGATATCAAAACTGGAGTTGTGGTATATGAACTTGTGAAGCAACTAAGATTACTAATTGTGGTGGATCTACGTTATTAACCTTAGTAAGAACATTCAAACAAACAAACATGAACTCCAGAAAGTCATATTCTTAAGATTAAGTAATTTATCTAGTTTTTAATGATGCCATTCAATTAAATTACTAGTGCGGACACTGTGGTTATTTGATGGTTAGAGTTAGTTATACGGTGGATTCGTTAATTAATTAATGTTAAGAAAGGTTAAATATTCAGAATATAAAATTAATGTATCATTTCAGTGATCAGTTTTGATTTCCGTAGGTGGATGTTTACTTGAAACCAAGGTTTGTTCTCTTGATAATTTTCTGATTTTATTTAATTTTGCTTGGTAGTTTTCTGTTTACTTTTGCTTTAGCCTATATAACTCCAAACTCCCCCTCCAAATTGCATATCATATAGCATAAAAATCTGAATTAGACCTTTCTCGTGGGATCAACCCCTTACTTGCTTTATATTATCTTGTGTGTTGTGTTTTAAGTTAGGGTAATTAATTAATTAATTTCTTCTAGGGGCATAAGTAGGGGTAGGAGTTATTCTTGGCTTCTTTAGTAGGTTATTCTTAAATTATTTTCGGCTTGGTTTTCTAGCGGGTTGGTGAGCTAGTTTATTGGAAGAGGGTTAACAAAGTTAATATTGGATATTTGAGAAGACAGAGTATGGTAGCTTTGGCTTTGGTAATTCTTATTACCTTTATACCCTCTTTCCATATTGCTTACTTCAATATCATTTTTCTTCCCAGTAAACCCCTTTTCTTAGTAGGTTCTGATATTATATCAGCTCTTATCCTTTGTTCTATTCTTTCAACAATAACAACAACATCATAAAAATATTGGACGGAGCAACCCATCAGATGCTCATAATATGGGGACTTGAAATTATTGGCGAATAGATTCACCATCTCTTTCTCCAATAAAGGTGGTTGTACATGCATTGCCTTGTTCTTCCACCTATGGGTATACTCCCTTACGGTTTCCTTGTTTCTCTTATCCATCACCATCAAGCTCGTCTGGTCTAGAGCGATGTCAATATTGAACTTGTATTGTTTCAAGAAAGCATCAACAAGATCACTCTATTTTTTTTACTCTTGTGTTATCCAAGGTCATGTACCAGTTTAACGCAGAACCAATCAAGATATCTAGGAAGAAATGGATGAGTAACTTTTCATCACGTATGACTTCTACCATTTTATTGCAGTAAGACCTCAAATGCGTATTAGGGCATTGCAGTCTCGTATACTTGTCAAATTCTAGCACCCTAAACTTCTTGGGCACCACTACATCGGGCACCAATAAATCCCTCAACAACCCTCAATCTTTCCTTCTAGGTGGTCTTTTTATTTTGTTAAAGATGTTCAGAGGATTCAACCCTGTGGGAACCCTCCATTGTTAGATATATTATGGCCGGTACTTGAGCAAGTGTAATCAAGCAAGTCATTAGAACGCTCGTTGTTCCTTGTGGTCTAGTAACGCGATTTTCTCATAAGTTTTGTGAGTCAATGAGAACATGAGTTATTGGTGGCGGTAACATGGTTGGCTGCTAACTAGATGTCCCTCCCCCAAACTATGCTTGCAAGAGGTGCTCAAGTAAGCTAGCCATCTGAACCATATTGTTCTTAACGTCTTTCATTTCCTTTTGTTAGTGGGCCTTAAGGTGAGCCCCTTCTTCATTTTCCATCCTTTTGCAAAGCCTAATATTGTAGATTCTAGCAAGGGGACCTATATTTCGAATACCTGCCATGCACATTCCATAATTCATAAATGTAAATGCATATAGATGTATGATTATGCATGATGATGTATATTGGATATGGATTAGCTATACCTCAGGTTGATATATAGCCACTATTCCTTTATAAACGGGTAGAGTTTCGACCTATTTGTAGTTGTTGAGAAAATTTAATATGAGCCAATGCTTAATAAAAAATACACTAATCACAAAGAGATATTACTCAAAAGGTTGGGTTTAAGCTCTTTTCATTAATACTTGATGAAAAGTTTTGCATTTGAAAACTAGTCTACTTATTATTATCGTTTACAAGAAGAAAGGCAAAGCCTTTATTATCCATATTCCTAAGAAAAACATTAGTCTCAACCATGCTTTATTGATATCGGTGGACATCCTTTCCAACTTGCTGGACATTATGGCGAATTATTTGGGCATAAATAAAGGCTTAATTAATATGTTTATCTATGTTTCTCATCTTCTCCAAGAGGAACATGTTGTTCTGATTCAGTTGATTATTGTTAGTGTTAATCATTTGGTTGTGACACTTAAGTAGTCCATTCTTTTCTTCCAAACATTTTTCCTTGGCCTTTACTTTGTCAAGCTTCTTCTCTAGTAGGTTTATCTTATCTCTCATATTATCCAAATTAGTTTTGAAGACCCCGATAACTTTTCCTTTGGCTTTTGCTTCAACCAGCTCACTTTCCAGTATTACATGCTTCTAGTGTAGCCTTTCATATTGCTCAATCCAGCTTTCTAACTCAGCATGGGTCCTTGAAGACATGTAAGCCCTTTATTGGTAATCATTGAAATCAGTTTTCAAAGCCTCTAGCTCAATACTAGTTTGTATCCAATGCATTCCTAATTCTTATCGCTTTTCCTTAGCTCGGTTTTTAGTCGCTTTTTCTTCTTTCAATTGCTTCTCCAAGAACATGATCTTCTTGTCCATTTCCTTTAGTTATTACTCTACAAACTTTCTCAATTTCTCTTCAATGAGATGCTGCTACTCGAGGGATATCTTGAGGGCTTTACTAGTGCCCAGCTTCATAAAGAGCTTTTCCAATTGTTCTCTAAACTCTTCCTCATTGATAATCCTCTTCCTTTTAGTTGGTTCAGCAACCTATGAAGTCTCAACTTCAAATCCAAGAGTTATGGGGATGGTGACTAGTGATAGATTTCTCCACCTTAAATACTTTTCACTAGTATTTGGATCTCTCAAACCATTTAATTCCATCTTGACAAATACCAAAAGCTTTCAATGTTGTTTGATGTTTTACACAACTTCCAAAATAGATTGGTCATTGAATAATTTGGAGAATTGGGATAATCCAATCGTCCTTGGCATATGTTGTATGCCTTCAATTTGCCTTACAACCAAAGCGGATGCGTAGATGACATATTCAGTCACTCTAATCAGAGGCACCCATTGTCTTTGACCATAACTCATCAAGAATTTATTGCTCTTATCCACGGGGCTTCCCATTTCATTTCTCCTTGCATGATTCCTTACAATTTTACTTTCTAGTTTTCCTCACTCAAGTCCTTTTACTCTTCTTCTTTAACTATCTTTAATGGTCTTTGACTAAACCACCAGATGTTGTTAAATACCGGCTTATTGGTTCTTAGATGGCTAATCACCTATATGTACAACAACTGTTTACAACATCTCATTGATCCCTAGCTAACCCTTTTATAATGGTGAGGTTTGGAAATAACACCAATCCGGAGATCCTTAAAGCAAATATCATGCCCTTCTCTTTAGCAAATCTAGAGTCATTCTTTCTCTTTTTGAATACCTCTTTGATTATCTTCCACTTTAGGTCAGTAACACTTTTCTCTAATATCTTATGGAGATCTAAAACTTTGATCAATTTAGTCAATTCAGTTAGCACTTTGTCGCACCTTTCATGAAAGTAGATTTTATATAGATTTCGAGAGAATTTGGTTAGTAAACTCTTCTAAAGTATGACACATGTTTATGTTCTCAAAAGTGAAGCACCAATACTTGGGGTTCTAAAAATACATCAAGGCTTTAATTTCTGAATTCTACATGGACACCTTCGTGATTTCCACCATCCTTTCATATTTCATCAAAAACTCATCATCGCGGATGCTTTTCATGTGTGAGATGAGCTTTTTCAAATTGTTTCTAATGTAACTCACTTTTTTGATGATTGACAATTTACTATCATCCAGTTTAAGCAATCCCCTTCTAATAGCTATAGGGATTCAAAATCCAACCCGTATTCAATAGAAGTCATTTCTTTAATGATCATATTATTAGCCCTAAATCCTACAATTCAAGATGCTTTTTAGGGTTAAGCATGTCTTAATGCAACAATTTTTATTTATGGAACATAATCCTATAGGCAGGTTCTATGTCCTTTTACGAGAGACATTGAGGTAACATTATCTAGTCTTAAAGGGGTCTCTATACCAATCACTACCAGTCCAAGCACTCAACAAAGAGTCAGATAGTTTCATGAACTTAATCCCTAACTAAAAGTCATAGGGTCAGTCGTTACTCCTCCACCTAAATTGAAGTTTTCATGTGTGTGTATTCTGAAGCAATATATCACAAATAAACTTGTGATGCATGAAGATATTCATCCATATCCAACATACATGCGTGAGTAGGATAAAACATGCTAAAGAGTGAATAAGTAAAAAAGAAATAAACCGAATGCAAAAATTTAAACACATAAAACACATAGAGCCTAGTCCAAAACAGAAAATCTCTAATGGAGTTGCCATTCTGTCGCACGTGGGTGCGTGGTGTTGCGGTGTCGAAATCAAGGAGTCACCACCTAGTTATTCGGTTCAGGTTTATTGGGTTCCTGAAATTTATACACGCAGCAAAAATGATAAATTTTAAAAAATATTCAAGAGTCTCTAGGATCTCGTTAGACGGATCTTGAGTTGTTTAGGGATTTATTACCTGAAGATTTAATCTTCTCCAGCTTTGAATAATTCTTTAAAGGCTGGGTTGTCCCAAACCACAAGTTTTTCAATTGTCCAGCCTCCAACGGTAATACACACAACAACTAGTGAGAAATCTCCTAAATTCCTATTTAGAAGAGAGAGATTGTTATGCCTAGAGTGCTAGCTCTCTATTAGGTGACTTGCGTAGTTTTTTCTGTCTAATGGACAACCTCTAAAAAATAAGAGGTATAACTTTATATTTAGAGAAAATCCTGAAACCCTATAAATAAAAAAATATCTATTTGCCCCTTAAATAATATCCATATATTATTTAAGGATGATTTTAGAAATTTAATCAATCAAGTCCCTACTTGATTATTCCAGGACTAGAATTATAATTCTTGAATTAAATACATTCTAGTGTTTAATTTCTAAAATTATTTTCAATCAAGTCAAACTTGATTAATGATTTCAGTTTAATTTTTGACTAATGGTACCTAATATATATGACCCATTAGATTTCTAATATATTGGTCCAAATATAAATTACAATTCTAAATAAATAAAAGTAAATAAATCAAACAATTTAATTTATTATCAATTCAATAATTGATTAATTTATATTTGAAGATTAAATGTACTGTTAGCAACGTGTCACGATCCTCCAAATATTAGGAAAGTCATAAGTGGTTTGATTTAACCTTTCAATGACTGATTTTTTAGTGTAATAATTAATCCTTCACCAATAATGTTTTGATTTAGATATTTTAGCATGGAGTGTGTTTGCCATGTCAAATCATATTTGTTTGCAACATTATAGTCATTGATCATTTGAATAAGATTTGAAACACTTTTCAAATCTCATTCCGTCTTGCACAAGGATTTAACAATCAATATTATTTAAGAAAACTTGTGGAACATTTTCTCTAATTCACCTAGGGTGATGAATCCTCTCTTGGTCACTCAAATACCTTCATATAGTTTATGTTATATCTCCATATAGAATTATCATGTGGATCAGTTTAATGTACATGTCTTTGACAAGCACCAACATATTAGTTATGGGTATCTCTTATACCTCAGCTTATAAAAACAAATGCTTCTTTCTAAGAAAAGAATATAATATGTATCAGTCTCTACGACTTTAATAAATGTCTAATATTTAAGAGAGCATCGACCAAGAACATTTTAGAAACAATACTTTGATGCAATATGAATCCTATAATTATAACAACTTTATAATTTCTCTTGCAAAACATTTTTGTCTTATAAACTTTATTTTTACTTTAGATTCATAATCAAATATCAGATTTGTCACACCTAGACATCGTGGCGACTTGTTAAAATTTTTCAATGAAAAAAACAGATATCTAGCATCTTGTTCTTGAAAGGAAAGGTCTAGAAAGGTGGCGATGACAATTGTGAAGATTGCATTGCACCTGTGGGTGGTCTGATCGATGCTTTTTCCTTTTTTTTTTGTAGGGAGTTTCCTTTGTTTTCAGAGGAAGAAGACAATACAAAAATGAAAAACGACACTATTTCTGGACTAGGGTGGTTGTTTTTCAATATGGTCCTCCAAGTTTTAACATTTTTTTAATCGGGACCCTGGGTAGAATTGTATTTAAACCCCTGCATTGCGGCGCCTTTTACAAAATGATCCTTGGACTTTAATCTCTTGTAATTTTGACCTAAAGTAGCTTAGAAATTTAATATGTCTTCAATTATGCCTTTGATCTCATTAGCTAAACTATTTCTAAGGTCAATTAAGCCCTTAAACTTATCAATTCTTCAATTGAACTCTCGATATCATTAATTAAACTGAATCAAAGTTTAATTAAAACCCTAGACTTGTCAATTGTTTCAATTAAGCTCATAATTTCATTAATTAAACCAATTCAAAGTTTAATTAAGTCTCAAATCTTCTCAAATCTTCAATTAAGCTCATGATTTTATTAATTAAACTAATTCAAAGTTTAATTAAGTCCCCAATCTTATCAAATATTTCATTTTCTACCAAATTTGGCTCCCAAACTTATAAATTCCACCTTGATTAAATCCTCAAGATTTTCAATTTGTGTTGTCTTGACCTGTACCTCAATTTTTCTTCATTCGTCTCATTTGTTTTGGTGAATTTATGTTGTTAAAAATTCATTAGTTTCCAAAACTTCGAAAACAATCCCAACATTGGCTTTCAATCATTGCGAAAGCAACTCAATTTCATTAGTTTTTGAATATTTCAGAAACAATCCTAACATTAGCTTTCACTCATTGCAAAAACAACTTAATTTCCTTGATTTATGAATACTTTTGAAACTATCCCAACATTGGATTTCGCTCATTATGAAAGTAACTCAAATTTATTTATTTTCGAAACTTCAGAACAATCCTAACATTGGCTTTCACTCATTGTGAAAGCAACTCAATTTCATTGGTTTTCGATTACTTCAGAACCAATCCCAACATTGTCTTTTGCTTATTATGAAAACAACTCAAATTCATTGATTTCTGAAACTTTGGGACAATCCTAACATTCGCTTTCGCTCTTTGTGAAAGTAACTCAATTTCATTGGTTTCCGAATACTTCAAAAACAATCCTAACATTGGCTTTTGCTCATTGCGAAAGCAACTCAAATTCATTGGTTTTCAATACTTTGAAAACAATCCCAACATTGGCTTTCACTCATTACGAAAGTAACTCAACTACAATAACCTCACATCATATTCATAATTCATCCACATTTCTTTCATGTTTAGTTGTCATCATTAATCTGAAAATTCAAATTTATTGGCAATTCAAATTCATTAATTTCCAATAACATAAAAAACTATCCCCACATTGGTTTTTGCTCGTTATGAAAGCATTTCAGTTACATTAATCTCACATCATGTTCATAATTCATTCACATTACTTTTATATTTCAGTATTTATCATAAATTCAAAAATTTAGATTTAACCTCATGCGTTGTAGACTCTTTCACTTACCTTCTTCTTTGGTCGAGTGAGCTCCTCCGATAGAAGATCCTCTACCTAGTGTTCCCCTCTAACCATACAAATATTTTTGGTTAGTACATTCCTTAAAAAACTTACATACTCATTCTTTATACAAGAAATACTTCTTTTAACTTCATATCAAAACTCATTATGTTCAACAATACATGACAAAACACTAGGACACTGCTTAGTGTTTCTCTCCCCTCTAGAGTTGTAAAACTCATTTTATTTGGGGTTTATTTCTTTAGTGAGCTAAGATATAATTACACAATTTATATGAAGAAGGTTAAACCCAATTCTTCCATTTATATGTTTAAATTCATCAAAATATTATGGCATGCAGGCCTGTCTTGTAACATACAACCCGACCCTTCTCTAGTGTTTTATCCATATATGAAGTTATATAGCTCCAAATAGAGTAAGATTTGTTCTCTATAAGATTTAACATCATTGAACATATTTTCATAAAGACATTCACCCTAAATTTTCTTAGTTGTAAACCTAAATGTTCACTTTAAGGTCTAGTGCATATTATGTCTAGAATTTTCCAATCTAACTTGTCTTCAGGTTTTTACCTATATCTAAAGTTCTACAGCTTTGATTTAGGTAATTCCAGTCCCATTTAAAATTTAACATCCAATTATACAACTTTCATGAAGGGAAACATCCTAAATTCTTCCTTTAACTAAATTAATGTCTGGTCTCAAGTTAACTAACAACACTGTCTAGAATTTCAGTTTTGTATATCTCACACAAATAATTATTTTCATTCATTTCTTCCCCTTTTTCTAACATTCTTTATATACAACACAAGTTATTTCCTAGCAATGATCATTCTTGAGATTTTACATATTCAAATTTAGCTTCATAAGAGCATGCACCACATAAAATTATTTACATGTTTAAACTTTACCACACTATAGTTTCTTGTAGGATCCTACACTTGTTATTTTAGCTTGCATGCATAACCTAGCATAAAAAAGGTTTTCCCCCATCATTTGTTCATGTCTGGGCGAAAGCTTTCAAGCCTTTTCTTAGTCATCATGTTCTTTAATTTTGGTAAAACATTATCAAGCCTTCTTCATCTTCCCTTCACACTCTATCCTTACTTTCAATCTACTTAAAAAAAATCCCTTAAGAACTCTAATTTAAAAGCTAGTATTTTTGTATAAAACTTACCCAACGTATTTGAAATTGCTCCTAGCTGTATTTTCTACTCTCGAGATTCCTTCTCCCTCAAATCTTTTGGCCTCTCTTTATCTTCTCTCTTCAGCCACCAACCTCCTCTCTTCTTCTCCCTCAATTTGTTTTGTTTTTGGTGTTTGAATCTGCACTCAAACCTCTTATTTCATCTCATGTAATTGTTTGTATGTGTTTTTCTTTACTTATTCTTGAGAGAAAGTGTTGATGATAGGTCCCTGTCACAGCTAGTAATAAAAGACAAAGATAAATCACAATTGCATTCTGCTTTGGGCGAGAATAAGCCACAAGTTGATATTATTGAATTTTGAATAAATCCTTTCTCTGTCTCATACCAGAGTTTAAATACAGGAATGAAATAACAAACTTTCCTAAAATACTAGCACGACTACATACAATCAGGATTCTTAGCAACTGACTCCTGCTACATAGTTGACATTTATTTAATTTGATAAATAAGACTTGATTTCTTCCTCCCATGCACTGAGGACACTGTAGTGACTGGATCCCCTTGACTCGTTCTTCCCTTGACTGGCTCTTCACGGCTCTATGAACCTGCGATTCTTTTTAGGAACTCTGTGCGATCTTCTTGGCTCCAGATCACTTGGCTCCAGCTCATCACTTGGCTCCAGCTGCTGCTTATCAATACCTCCCCCATTTAAGGGAACCTTGTCCTCAAGGTTCAAGTTGATAAATCGCTCTTGTAACGCCATAACATCTTCCCAAGTTGCATCATCAGTTTGCAGGTGTTTCCATTTCACCAGAATTTCTTCGACAAACCGAGACCCCTTCTTGATCCAACGAGTGTCTAAAATGGCCTTAGGTTTGATCAGCATTTCACCAGCAGCAGTCATAGGAGGCAAATCGATCGTATTGACGACCTCGTCACCAATTTTCTTTTTGAGCAAGGACACATGAAAAACAGGATGAATACGAGCCTGGGTAGGCAACTTTAGCCTATACGCCACTGTGCCAATTAATTCTTCAATCTGATAGGGTCCATAATAGCGACTAGCCAATTTTTTGCATACACGTTTGACCATCGATTGCTGACGGTAAGGATGAAGCTTAAGAAAAACCCAATCTCCCACTTGAAATTCAACATTACGTCGCTTAGAATTAGCGAGTTGTTGCATGGGATTACTAGCAGCATGCAAGTTGGCCTTGAGCAGACTCAAAAATTCATCTCTGGAGGCGAGTTGCTGATCCACTTCATTCACCGGAGATATGCCAATGTGGTAATGGGGAATTGTCGGTGGTAAACGTCCATAAAGAGCCTGGAATGGTGTCATACCATATAACTTCACCACACCTTCAACGAATTTCTCAGCCACCATTTTGGTCGTATAAGGATGAGCCAATGCCAAGAAATGTGCTGACTTACTAAGTCGATCAACAACAACAAAAATTGTGTTCTTTCCGCCAGATTGTGGGAGACCCTCAATAAAATCCATCGTGATGTCATCCCAAACTTGACAGGGGATGGGTAATGGCTGCAATAAACCCGCTGGTGACAGTGTATCTGACTTCACCCATTGACATACATCACAATAAGCTACATATTCCTTCACTATGCGAGCCATTGATGGCCAATAAAACTGTTGCGCCAGCCGTTTGTAGGTGCGCAATACACCCGAATGCCCCCCAAGAGGTGAATCATGGAATTCACGTAACAGTTGCTGAATGATATCAGAGTTGGGGGCAATTACTACTCTGTTTTTGTAGTGAAGCAACCCATTTCGCCATGTATAGGGGCTGTCCGGATTCTCAGTAGCCAGCTTGCCAATTTTCTTCATGTAAGGATGGAAAACAGCTTCGGCTTTAAGTTGATCCCACACGTGAATTTATGGAATAGATAAGTGTGAAAGGCAAGGGCTGCCCGTCATACGTGACAATGCATCTGCAGCCGAATTCTCCTTTCCTAGCTTATACACGATTTCATAATCATAGCCAAGTAATTTCGATACCCATTTCTGCTGTTCTGGGGTAGTAATACGCTGCTCCAATAGGTACTTTAAGCTGCGTTGATCTGTTTGGATCACAAATTTACGGCCTAACAAGTATGGTCTCCACAGTTGGACAACCACCACAATAGCCAACATTTCTCTCGCATAAGTTGACCATGCATGCTTGGATAGCCCTAAAGCGCGACTCATGAAAGCTATTGGCCGCCCTTGTTGAGTTAGAACAGCACCGATGCCATCTCCGGAAGCATCAGACTCAATCACAAAAACTTCAGCAAAATTAGGCATTGCAAGGGTTGGAGTGGAAGTCATTGCTGTCTTTAATGCCTCAAAAGCTGCCTCAGCGTCATCATTCCAGCAAAATTGACCTTTGCGTAATAAGGATGTCAATGGACAAGCAAGAATACCATAATTACGAACAAATTTCCTGTAATAACCTGTAAGACCTAAAAATCCACGAAGCTCAGATATGTTAGTAGGTCTTGTCCAGGATAGCATTGCCTGGATTTTTGCTTGATCAACCTTGTAACGACCCGGCTTTCTAAGCCCAAAACAATAGTAATTTTTTTTATATATGTATATTTAATACACATGGTGCCGGTAATCAAAGAACTTGAATCCTCACATCATCAAAATACAATCCATACAATCAACAGTTCTTTCAAAAGCGAATCTTACACGAACACATAATATTAAGGTTGCATGATTTGAAGTTCATATTAAAAATATATATACATGGACATGAGTTTGCATTCTTATACTACTAATAGCCATCACAAATTATAAACAAAAAAGATCTAATAAAAGTTATACATTCAGTACATTGATCCCTACAAAATACATTGTGAGTTAGAATGCATCTACTTAATTCCTTGCAAAAGTAGGTTCCCGTGTATCGGGTATCCTAGACATCTCGTTGG
>Ga0325410_1002284_pt1 | contig 21435 bp, 12 predicted proteins | sample PopdelMetagenome_16_FD_206182 | JGI IMG/M metagenome (GOLD analysis project Ga0325410, IMG submission 206182) | Populus deltoides microbial communities from Bellville, Georgia, United States - Xylem-PdIQD-R3 | ecosystem: Host-associated > Plants > Phyllosphere > Stem > Wood/Secondary xylem...
AAACCCGGCTGGGAAAAAAAAACAGTAACATACCAGTCTGGCACGCTCTCCCTTTTCCTCAGTAGCTTCATCTTTAAAAATTTTCTCGACCTGCAATATTTTCCAAGTAAGCCAACTTCAAAAACAACATTCCAAAACTAAAAAAAAGAAATGGGAAGCACTAGTCAGCAACCGGCATACCACCATTGCAAAGTTTAAACCTAAAGTCAGCCGGACTATCCACACCATTAATCAAATCCATGCATAAAACCCTAAAAAATCTTAAAATAATTCAAATCCATGCATTACAATGAAAATTGAAATGGTTAAAAACGAGAAAGATGGGAACAATCAATAATGTTGGATAAGAAAATGGAAGATTTTTAGGAAATCCATAGAAAGCTTGATTTTCTTTCCCTTTTATCAAAATCCAAAGCATTAAAGCCTCAATGCTGGCCTAGTCTAGTCTAGCCTAGCCTTCTCCTTCACTTTCTTTGGTGTTTGACAGACTGGACAAGAATCTAGAAAGATAAAAAAAATTCCTCACCATGACTCACGGGTAGTGGATCGGGATGGCCTGCGGCTGCTGCTGATGCTACTGGAGCTACTACTACTGCTTAAGTAGCGGAGGCTGAAGGTGGCTGCTGCGAAGGAGGATGGCAGACGTCAGTGGTGAAAAAGACTGAGGAGGAGGCGGATGGAACCGGGTGTATAGCGAGCGAGGAAGAACTATCGTCTCACTTTGGCCTTTGGGCTGGGTGATGATGGCGCTTCGCTTTAGGGTTTCTTAAAAAAAAAACACCTGTACAGAGTTTAATTATTTTGAAGTCATTTTTTAATGGCAAAAATTAAAAACAAAACTCATTAACAATAGTTTTGTCTTTTCACAAGTTGCTTAAACTTACTTGTATTTCAAAAAATAGCAATGAAACTAAGTTTTTTTAACTTATTTATATTTTTAAAATGATATTAAAATTATTATTTTTTCTAATTGAATTTTAAAACCAACGATAACATATTAAAATTTACTCCAAGGTAAATAATATTATAATTATTATTTTTTATGATTGATATGAGACATGTTTAAAAGTATAGTAAATATTGATTTTTCACTTGAAAATATATAAAAATAATATTTTTTATTTTAAAAATTTATTTTTAACATCAGCATATCAAAACGATTCAAACAATATAAAAAATAATTAATTTAAATCTAAAAAAATTCAAAAAGTTTCAAAAGCGCAATTGGAACACAATGTTAAATAATGTCATAATATGTTTGATATTGTAGTGTAAAGTGTTTTTTAAAAGTGTTTTTTATTTAAAAATACTTTAAAATAATATTTTTTTAGATTTTTTTAATATTTTTGACATCATCACATCAAACTATTAAAAAAAATAAAAAAACATTGATTTAATACTTTTTAAAATGAAATGTAATTTTAAAACATACCCAAAAATAGAATTTACCATGCTCCTAAACACAAGTAATGGATTACTCCCAAACACTAGTAATTGATTTCTTCATTTTTTTTCTTATTGAGAAATATTTGACTGAAGTAATGATCGTGTATTTCATATTGTGATAGTTTTTAGTGTTGTGAATTTAAAAAAGTGAGTTTAGGAAAAATATTTTTAGTTGTTATTTAGAAAAATTAGGCTTAAAAAATGCGTGTTTAGTTAAAAATGTTGTGAAATGAGTTTTTGCATGTATAATAAATAAAAAATAGTTTTTTATGAATGAAAAGCTTCTATAAAACTAAGATTTGAAACATAATTATATGTGAAGTTTACTACAAAATGTGAAGCCTGGTATAAGAAAATATAAGCTATTTAATTAATGAAATGATTTTTACTATATATAAAAAACAAAATATTATACAGTGTAAATCAAGAAAGAAAAAAACCCTAACTTTTCTATTATACCAAATTAATTTATTTTCGCTGATTACAGTTATAAAGAGAACGACACATCACATTATGATAATTAAAATATTTGATTATTGGCCATAATCATGTCATCTACTAGTAAATTCTTGTGTGATTGATAATTAATCAAATACAAGCCTCATTTAGTTTAATTATAAATATTAAATTATTATGATATAGTAGAGCCAAGTTAAATCAACTAGAGCATGTTCATCCTTTCTTTGAACCTCACATAAAGAAAATAAATTACAATGTAGTTAAAAAAAATTATTCTAACTAAAAGATTAATAAGGGTGACATGAATTGCTTGAATGATCATTGCTTTCAATTATAAGGTGGCAAGGTAAGGGAAAAAAATAAAAATTAGTTACTAAGCATTAAAATTGTCTGGCTATGATGACATCCCTACATGAGCACCATATGATAAGCCATGTAACCTCCTTACATCTTTATATCGATACTCTTTAAAGCAAGCCATATGTATGTCCATTTAAAAGTCATTCTTTCTTTGCTTGCAACTCGAGATGGAAGTATCCTCCTATGGAATGGACTAAATTGAATATGGATGAATATAGTAGAACAAGATGGGGTTTGCAGGCATTAGAGGACTGTTGCAAGATAGTATGGAGTCTTGGATTAAAGGGTTTGCTATCAACATAGGTATGTGTTCTTTGGTCTAGGCTAAGTTGTGTGTAGTAATTACTTGGTTGGAACTTGCTTATTCCTTTGGATTACGAAGAATCATTTTGGAATCTAACTCGTTGTTAGTAGTGCACTTGATCACAAAGAACATTGTCAAAGTGGATGCAAACTACGCTTTGATTAATAAAGTGAATGCGATTCTGGAGAGGGAATAGGAAGTCAAACGTCAACATATTTTTTGAGAAGCTACTGCAGTAGCTGAATGGTTAGCAAATTTTGGCTTAACGAGTCCTCTCAATAGGGATTACAGGATTATTGATGACTCGTCTATAGGTTTATTCTTGATTTTGTACTATGACCTGATTGGATCAACATTGCCTTGATTAATTTAATTTGAGCGTTAAGCCCTAATTGTTAACAATAAAAAAAAACAAAACAAAATTCCTTTTCTTTTTTAGATAGAAGATAAAGACGATAATGTCTCTTCAACTATATAATCATCAGTGATATAGGTTAGTCCTTTTTTCTCCTTTACTTGCTTTTCTTTGTTTTTATTTTTCTTTTTAGTCTTAATTGGGATTTGAATTATAGGCATTGAGAAGTAATGTCTGCTCTTGTAATTCACTGACAAAAAATTCCACCCCATTCATGATCTCACCATCGATGTTGAATTTGGAGCTCGCATGGTCATCATTGATGTACTCACCCTATTAAGCTTCAAACTTGGGACATTATATTTTTTTTTTCTTGATAATTTTGTTTAGATAACAAGAGTTTCAAGTTCACTTGATTATGATGGCCTTTTGTTGAATTTCATGAATTAGTTATTTATTTGCTAATTAACTGCATTTTTTTTATTAAAGAATATGTTAAGCTAATGGCTTAACAAGGAAAGAAATTGAGAGAAAAGAGAAGAAGAAAATCAGAGAAGTGGATAGAGAAAAAGAAATACATTGTTTTATTATTACTTATGTCATGTTATTCACATTATTCTTATTTATAGAATGCAGTAAAAGCTATTGTTGCAACTAGGTATCCCTTTCCAGTAACTAACTTTAACTAACTACTAACTACCATTAACCAACTTGTAAACTCATTATCCATATGTTTAATCTCATTTGTTCCTGCACTGCTACTTCTACACATCTATGTTGCTTAATCTGCTTAATGGAATGATTGTAACAATACTATATCCCTTCAATTGATTCCTGACATCAAGAATCGAAGTAGAACTCAAGAAATTGTTGTTGAGTCTTTTCTAATTCCTCACATGTTGCATCATCAAGAAAGGAATTAGACCACTAGATTAATCCTACCACCACAACCTTATAATCCTTTTTCATAAGCTTCATTTCCAAAATTGCTAGTGGACAAATCTTAATCCTACTACCATCATCCATTACTGGCAAGTTAGATGAAACCACACTCTCTTCACCAATTTTTTATTTCAAAAGTGAAACATGGAAGACAAGTTGGAATGAGCTGCCTTCTAGTAATCTTAGTTTGTAAACTATAGTGCCAACTCTCGTAATGATTTTATATGGACTATAATACCTAGGATTCAACTTATAATTCCTCTTAAGAGATAAATTATCTTGTCTATATGGTTGCAACTTTAGAAATACCTAATCTCCTTCTGCAAATTCATGTTCAGTCCTTCTTTTATCTACCATCCACTTCATTTTTTTTCTTATTGTTTATAGTTGATTCTTCAACATTTTATCCATATTAAGTCTTATTCACACTAACTCTTCCACGACAACAACTGGAGTAGAGTCAATTAAGAACATATCTCTAGTTGGTGGTATGATAATACTTGAAATGGAGTCGTGCCTATAGCAGAATGAAAGCTATTAATGTACCACCACTGTGTAAGAGAGAGCCCCAAACACCATTTCTATGAGTTATCCATAGTCATACACCTCAAGTATATCTCCAAGCATTGGTTCATCCTCTTTGTCTGGCCATCAGTTTGAGGATGATATGAGGTGCTTATTAGCAATTTAACTCCCTACCTCTTGAATAGTTCTTTCCATAAAAAGCTTGTGAAAACCTTGTCCCTGTCAATAACTATTGTGGCAGGTGATCCATGAAATTTGTAAAACTAGTCCAAGAATATGTGAGCAATATCCTGAGCTGAAAAAAGATGAGATAATGCTATGAAATACCTATATTTTATGAATTTATTTACAAATACCAAAATAGTATCTTTCCTTTCTGACTTGGGCAGTTCCTCAATGAATTCCATTGAGATGTCTTCTCATGCCTTCTTGGAAGTTGGCAAGGGTTGTAGTAATCATGGATAAGATACCATTTCTGCTTTAGCTTAGGAACATATGTCACACTGTTAGACAAACTCTTTCACTAGCTTCTTTATGGATGGCTAGTAGAAATGAACCTTAAGACTTTTGTAAGAGTTTTGCATTCCAACATGATCGTCAATGTAGAAATTATATGTAATCTACACTAATTAATTTCTCAAGGGTTCATTGTCTCCAAATACTAATTTGCCCTTATACTTTAGAATGCCTTCTAATAAGTAAAATCTAGAAATTTGCTTGCATTTATTATCATACTAATAATTATCTCCTATATTGTTTAGTCATTGTTGTATGAACCATAAATGTCTTCATACCAAACAAGCACCAATCTGGTTACTGCACTAAAATCACCTCCCTCACTTTTTTTTATCTCCATGTTGGTTGGTTCTATGGTTGTATTTTCTCGATAGAGCATCTGCAACCACATTTTCTTTCCGTTTTACGTATAAAATTTGATAACACAATCCTATTAATTTAGTAAGTCCTTTCTTCTGACTAATGGTGTGGATCTTCTAGTCCAGTAGATGTTTAAGACTCTTATGATTGGTTTGGATTATAAATTATTGATGTTTTAGGTAGTGTTTTAATTTTTCTACTATAATCAAAATTGCCAAACACTCATTCTCATATATGGATAAACCTATATGTTTGCCTACCAAGGCCTTGCTAAAAAAAGCAAGAGGTTAGCCCTCTTGATTGAGCACTACTTCTAACCTTGTAGCACATGTGTCTGTATACAATACAAAAGTTTTAGTGAAATCAGGTAAGGGTAAGATTGGAGCCTTATATAAAGCCTTCTTTAGCATATCAAAAGCTTTTTATGCTCCTTTATTTTATCCAAAACTATTTTTCCATGGCAAATCTGTAAGTGGTTTGCTAATGATACCAAATCCTCTAGTGAACTTTCTATAGTAACCTGCCAAACCAAGAAAACCCCTAAGCTCCTTTAATGATTTTGGTGATAGCCATTCCTTCATTGTTTTTGTCTTCTTAAATTTAATAACAATCTCATCTGCTAAGATTACATGCCCAAATATTCCACTTGCAGCTTACAAAACATATATTTGGATTTCTTTGCATATAATTGATTAGCATGAAGAGATTTTAGAACATGTTTCAAGTGATGTATATGTAATTCTAAGTAAGAACTATAAACTAATATGTCATAAAAAAAAAATACTAAAACAAACTTCCTTAAAAAACATTTTATGATGTTTAGAACATAACAAGCTTATGAATGAATTTAATGGAAATTTAGGTCTCTTTAGAAGATTCTTATTTCCTCTTTGGTGAAAGAGGAAAAAGGCACATGGGAGAAAGAATTCTTAAAGGAGAAAATCTTTCATCCACCACACCAAGCGGGACAAAACTAGAACCCTAAACAATTGAAGGTTCTCGCTCATCTATTATTATCCATATCATCTCAAAACTTTTCATATTCCATTAACATTTATGAGTGCTTAAAAGGTGGCAGGTGTGTTTGTGAGTCTAAATGGCATTACCTTAAACTCATAGTGTCCTGGATAGGTTTAATACAGTTTTCTCTAAATCTTCTTCCTTTGTATAGACTTGATGATACCCAAATTTGAGGTCTAGTTTAGAAAAGAATTTGAACCCCTATAGCTCATCCAATAAGTCATCAATTAAAGGGATTAGGAACTTATTCTTGATAGTTACCTCATTAAATTGTCTAAAATCCACTCAAAAACACTATGTATTGTCCTTTTTTTTTACCAATAATACAGGTGAAGCAAAAAGGCTCACACTTTGTTGGATTATGTCACTTTCTAGCATCTATTTGACTAGCCTTTTTATTTCTCCTTAATTAATAAATGAGCTTTTATAGGGTCTGTGATTGACTAGTTGACCTCTTGGTTTCAAATGAACTCTACGATCAAACTTCCTCACTAGTGGAAGGCTTGTAAGTTGCTCAAACATCAGTGCATACATTCGTAATAAGAGGGGGGAATTTTTTGGGCTTCCTAGTGAGCAGCAAAGGAATGGAGCCTAATCCTGAGAAAATTCAATCAATTCTTGACATGACTCCTCCGCAGAAGATAAAAAATGTCAATGTCTTACCGAAAGGTTTACTGCCTTGAACCAATTCATATCCAGGCTGGGAGAATGTAGCCTACCTTTCTTCAAAACCTTAAAAAAACATCATTTTTTTTTTATCAAATGTAAGAATTTATAGATCAAAACTAAACAAGCTGGAAACCAGTAGTATATATGTACAGAGACAAATAGGCAAAGGGAACAGACTCCCTTGAGAAAACCAAAGCAAGCAAATCTTGCTAAACAAAAATAATCTAAGCCAACTACACAAAAGGCTTGTGTTGGGAAACAACCTCCCCAAAACAAGCAAACTGGCAATAAGCACAACAATGTGCAGAACAAAGAACTAAACAAGGGAACAGGCTCCCTTATGCAGACAAAATGAACCAATCCACCAACCTAACAGCAGTTGAATCTTAGAAAGCTTGGGGAACAGGCTCCCGTATCAAATCAGGAACCAGAACACTAAGTACTCAAACCAGCAACAAAGGCAACCAACAACATCAAGCCAGTTAAGAAGCCAACACAACAACAAGCGAACTAGTAAAACAACATAAAAACAAGCAGCCCAAACCAGCCCCCATGCGGGGACAAACAGCCTAGAGCTAAGCTAGCACAACCACAATCCAAGAAGAGCATCCAACAGGGACAAGCTACCCAAAGAGCAACATAGCTGAGGGGATCAGACTCCCACAAAGCCCATGCAAGAGAAATCTAGCAACCAAAAACTAGAGGCAACAAGCTAGCAAGAAGAATACAGAGCCAGCAGGCAGGACCATCAGAGGAAAACTGACTTCAATCAGGCTGGAAGAAGCCAAACTAGAAGCCAAACGGAGAGGCCACAGGCAGGGCCAGAAAATGCACCTGCAACCCAAACCAGCAAAACAAACAAGAACAAAACATCACAGCAACAGACAGATAGAACTGCAACAACTAGAAATCAGGCCTACAAAGCCAACACCAGAATACAATACTGGAAAACCCAAAATAGACACAAGAACATGTTCCTTGACCAATATTCCACAAGAGTATAATATATCAAAAGGAAGAGGATGGAGTTGAAATTGTGCTGCCCTGGATCCTTGAGTCAGCCGATGAGGAGATTTTGGAAAGACCACTCTTTCCTAGGCTATGTTTGTTTCCTGGAATTCATTTTCCGGGAAACCATTTTCCAAACTTTCATGTGTTTGTTTGACATTAGGAAACTTGGTCAACGGAAAACACTTTCCAGTCAAAGGAAAATTTGCCTTGGTTTCCAGGAAAGTGTTTTCTTGGAAAATTTGAGCGGAAAACACTTTCCGGAAGTTGTGAAAAATTTAAAAATGTCATACTATTTGTTGATTATATCAAATTTGGTCCTCAAACTTTTGATTACTATATATATTTTGTTTTGAATATTTATTTTTCAATTTCATCTCTTAAAATTTAATTTTATATTAATTTTGGTCCTCATTTTTATAATTATTATTTGCTTTTCCCTTATCATTTTTTTATTGAAATTTTTTATCTATCAAATTTGGTCCTCATTCTTTTGATTGTTACTTATTTTTTTTGAAATAATTTATGAAATGTTAATTATTATTATTATTTTAATTTCTTCATCTTTTATTTTTTTTATTTTTTAAATTTGATCTTTATTATTTTGATTATTATTTATTTTATTTGAGATAATTTATGAAATTATATTTTTTTCAATTTCATTCTCATTCAACTTTTTAATTTGTAAGATTTATTCCTCATTATTTTAATAAACTTGAGAAAAATAAAACATTAATAAGTTATTTTTCAGCTCATTTTCCATGACATAACCAAACATTAATAAGTGTTTTCCAACTTATTTTCCATTACACTACTAAACATTAGAAAATAATTTACTTTCCAAAAGGAAACTACTTTCCAGCAAACAAACGGGGCTCTAATGACATTCCTGATCTGCCAAAGGTAGAGGTGGCAGCAGCTTTGCTCCTTGTCAAGTATTGCCTCTTTGGAGGCAATGTGGTAGCAGTGTCAAATCGATCTTTAGAGACGTGAACAAACTGAGGAGAGTCAGAAGAAGTATCAAGGGATCTAGGCTGTAAAGCCAGTTTTGCCCACTTGCGAACAGAATAACCTGCTCTCTATTCAACAACTACAACTGCCTTAGCAGCCATTAGATCAACCTCTGGTTCTCCTTGAGGTTTCTACCTGATTGACTGTTTTTCAATAGCTTCAGTATCAGCTAAGGGATTGGAGCATCCAAAGGGAGCAGAAGCTGTTGGGGGATGTTTTTTGCGCTTATGACTGGAAGATTTGTTGCATGCAAAATTGGAATGTCCCAGAGTGTTATGCTTCTTGTAAAACCATAACAGAGATTTATATAACACTACCTGAGGTTTGGAAACACCATTAGGGAGGGTGATATTGATCGATGATGGTAATTCAGCAAGTAAATCAATCTCAACCAGCACTCGGGCATAAAAGAGCCGAGTCATAGAGGTTGTTGGAGAATCAGAATGCACTAGTTTCCCTATCACACTTGCTAGTTTAGAAAGACGCAATGGTGACCAGCACTGAAGAAGTAGGTTAGGGAATTTAACCCAAACTGGCAGCCGAACCATATCAGAAGTGTCAAAATCAAAATAAGCAAGCATAATTTTCGATATCAAGAGCTAACCAAACATATAAAAGGCCCTTCACGGAGCACATCAATCATGTCTGATTCAGAAGCAAACTAATGAACCGATTCAGCTTTCTGATAGATTTATAGTTAAATGCTACTTTCAAAGCAAAAACCTGGAAAATCCTACGCCAATTATTGAACTGGCAGTCCTTTCAAAATTCACTCTTTCAACCCCATATTAGGAACTATATGTTGATAGGTCCTTCAATTTTGAAGGGCGTGACACTAGAACAGTACTTGAAAGACTCAACAGACAAGTTTTTTAGTATGAAATTCATTTCGAGTTCTCATTTACCAACAACGTGTTAGAATATGCAGTTCTCCTAGCAGGATTAGGTATAGGAAAAGCTTTGAAAGCCTTCCCCCTCCATGACTACAACGATTCCCAGTTTATAGTAAATTAATGCTAAGGGTTTTTTGAAACGAGAAACCTTACTCTAAAAAAGTATCTCTAAAAGGTCCGGACTCTCCTCTTAGGGATAAAAAGGGTCAAGGGAATTCTGATTACCTGGATTCCTAGAGAAGAGAACACGAGAGCAAACCTCATTTCTAAACTAGCAAGATCCAACTTGATCAACCTCTCATTAGGAGTATGGATTGAAATTCTTAAGAAAACAAGTATATAAAAAGGACCAATAACTACATTTATCAACATTGAAAATAATTGGAGAACTATTATCGAGAATTATCTACTCACATGAAAGTTGCTCTCAGATAGAAATGAAGCCATCTATTTAACTAGACATGCAATCAAGTATTGCATGATTGATAGGATCTTATACAAGCGATCTATCCAGGCTTTATTTGTTGAAATTCTTATCCTTGACGAAGAGTGCTTATGTTTTATGAGAAATTCATGAGGAAATATGTGGTTTAAACACCAAATCTAGGGCTCTTATAGCCCATGTCATTAGAACAAGGTTTTATTGGCCAATGATCCATAGTGATGTTACTACTTTTATGAAATGGTGTGATTAATATCAAAAATTTACATCAATCTCTAGACAACCCTCTTCCAAGCTCATCATCATACCTTCCCCGTGGCCATTTACCTAGTAGGGGGTAGACATATTAGACCCTTACCCAAAAGCCATGAGAAATAAAAAGTTCATCTTGGTGGGTGTCGACGACTTCACTAAGTGTGTCGAAGTAGAAGCATTAGTAGTTATCACCGTCAACAAGGTCATTTATTTCCTATGGAAGAACATCATTTGTAGATTTAGGATTCTAAAGTTTTTAATAGTCGATAATAGGACAGAGTTCGACAACCATAAAATGAAGGAACAATGTCAAAAACTCCATATCAACCATTGATTCTCCTCGGTGTCTCATCCCTAAACAAACAACCAAGACAACTTACCAATTGGATTCTGCTGAATGGATTAAAAAAAAGATAGTAGAGGTCAAGTCAAATTAGGTAGAGCTGTTAAATAAGATCTTGTGGGCCTACAAAACCACCCAGAAAACATCTATTGGGGAAAATCCTTTTCTCCTCACCTATGGAACTAAGGTCATAATCTTGGCTGAAATCGGATGCCCGAGTTATCGAGTGGGCTGCTACATATAGGAAGGTAACCACCTAGACCTCAGGAATAACCTAGATATCCTAGAAGAAACCCGTTTAATTACAGGTATAAAAATAAGGTATATAAAAACAAAATTCCTTATTATCATAATGTTAAGGTTAAGAACAAAATCTTCAAACTCGGTGACATAGTACTGAGAAAGTTGGAGGAAATCAGCAATAAAAAAAAATAGAGGAAAACTAACCTTGAGATGGGACAACCCCTTTCGAATAACAAAAATAGTAAAGACCAACACCTAACATTTTCAAGATATAAAAGGAAGAAGTCTTCATCACATATGGTACTCATATCATTTGAAATTATATCACAGTCAATAAAGTATAAATTATCCATATATCCATTATGATTTTTGTCTCTAATAGGGAATGCCCAAAGGCCATACCAATCCAGAATAAGGAATCAAAATAGCCATTATCCCATAACCTTACAAGGACGAAATGGACACGGTCTCCCTAGTGCAGTTGTATAATAAGCCTTAGAAGAGATTAATTGCCTCTATAACATGATTGCATAAACTTACATTGAAGGAGACAAACATGGTCTTCCTAATGCCCTGCATAACCTCCGAATAAGAATGACAATGCCTTCATCTAAAAAGGAATGATACCATCTCTCTAGGACAATCACCCCACAACCTTCAAGGATGTGATGAACATGATCTCCTTTGTGCGATTGCATAATAAGCCTTAAAAGGGATTGATGTTTCCCTAGTACGATTACACAACTTATTTTGGAAAGGACATATGTAATATCCATAGTGCCCCTACACAACCTCCAAGGATAGGAATGACAACAACATCAACAAAAATGAATTGATAACATCTCTCTAGGGCAACTACTTTAGAGGGGATAAATTGTCTTTCTAGTGTGATTGCACAACTTACTTTGAAAGGGATACATATGATTTCCCTAGTGCGTCGACACAACCTCCAAGAATGGGAATGACAACGCTATTAACAAAAGAGATACGAATCTTCTAAGGTAATAACCAACAACTCCAATGACAAGGAAGAATCAACCTTCACCAGTTGCTCTACAAAACAATTTTCATCTCCACAACACGAATGCATATGTAATCCTAAGGGCATTGTAATAAACCTACTGAACACATAAAAATATACTTGCAACCCAAGATTTCTCTTTGGTTCCAAGTAGGGGGGAATCCTACCAAGGTTTGATATTTGATAAACATTCAGCTAGATGGGTGTTGGACTCAAAGTGGTATAACTGCGGGTGAGTGTGAGACCCAAAAGTGTTCAACTAAAAGATAAGTATTAGACCCATAAATATACAGATAAAAGATGGGCGTTGGACCCTGAGAAAATCTCTACACCAAGGTTTTAAGGCCATATAAATTAACAAAACAAGAAATATTTTTTATCAAAAGAAGTTCTCATTACACAAATGTATATTACAATCATCAACCGCATAGGATTGGGGTGTATATAAGAATATACATACTAATAAAAATACTAGGAGGCTTAGAGATCCAGCCCAAGCTCCTTATCTAAGTATTTTGCCCAGTGGGCAATAACAACCCTAACAGTAAACACATCCTCAAAATCATGCACGAGGATGGGATGAAAGGCAGCACTAAAGTCCATTTGCATTCCCTTAGAGCAATTAAAGAAGTATAGATTGGACATAGCTAGAAAAATCTTGTCCCCAACCGTCTTAGACAAGCTTACTAACCCTCTAAAAACTTATTGGAATTCTTTAGCAGAACTCTTCAATGCCTCCAGTCTCCAACCTCCAGCCTCTCTTAGAAGTTCTGAACTTCCTTTTTAGCATCTTGGGGCTCCAAACACATAACATCTTTAAATGCTTGTAACTTCATGATAGTATGCCTTAAATTTGTAACTTTATGAAGGGCCTCCTGCAACCGCTATTCAGTGGAGCTTATATGAAGAATAACTTCATTTTACTTATCAAGGAAATGTATGCCACTTTTAAACCTCTCATCTCGATCTTCATGATGGTCTTCTCCTTTTGGAGCCTTTAAAAAGTAGTATGACCTACTATGTGACTAGTAATAACATCCTTCACCTGGCTCCTCTCATATGCCCAGATCCTTTTAGAGTTGGTGCACATTATAAAAGTTTGTAAATGATAAAGGTTTAGAAGGCCTCGTAAGCAGAAAAGAAGATAGAAAAGATATTCCTTAAATTAAAACCCATTTGGCTCATCATAGTTAAATGACGGTGGTAGCTTTCACTGGACATCTAAAGGATGTCTGAAAGAATGACGAGGACCCTTTTTCCACCATCAACAACCTTTACAACCTGCCTCTTCTTTTTATTTAGGGCATGAAAATTGAATGGGGTATGATTAAGTGCAAGATAAGAAAAGGTGTCCTCAAACTTTTGGCCTCAAGATGTGGACTTCGTAGTTGTAGCCTCCATGACCATAATAAAAGATGAGACAAAGAGACATATATCTTCATTACGAGGGATCGAGTGCCTGCCTCTATAGGGGTGGAGACCCTTTTCCTTTTTAAAATAGAAAATGACACCCGTTATCACTTCTAGGGGAGTCTAGTTAGCATGAGCCCCAACCAGAGGGGTATGATTCCCCTTAGCTTCTATTTAGGCAGGAGCTTTAACCCTCATTATTGCTCCTTCATAAACTAGGAGCTCATCCAAAAAATCAGGTCATGCTCCATTTCTTTTTCAGGAAATTAAAACGTCTCTCTTAATAATGACAAACTCCTTTCTTTTGATATACCAGAGGTCTCTCCTTCTTCCTCGGCTATCAACCCTATATAAAAATAAAATCAAAGGTGATTTTTTGTTGAATAAAAACAAAAGGAGAAAAGTTGCATACTTTGTAACAGGTTCATGTATTCCTTTTTAGCCATCTCATTGACTTCATATTCCATTAAGGTAGAAGCCAACAACTAAGAGCTTCTTCTTCGCCAAGACTCAAATGAGGCATGTTGTTCACCTCATGAGGAGGTGCCTTCTAGGTATGGGAACAACCCCGAATTTGGTACATACCTCTCTGAAGGCTAATTGTCCTAATGTACCTCATAATTAGCCACCTCTCTCTCTATTTCTTTGGGTACAGATTTTCCCATGGCTCCACTAGGGCTATTAGCAAAAATAAGGAACCACCAGAAATCATTACCGTCATCAGTACTCGTGACCAGTTGGTAACAAGATTCGAAAAGGTTTATGGTGAGCTCTACACTAACAAGCCTAAGAAACTTATCAAATGCTGATAAGACCACCCACTAGAGTGTAATTGTCCCGGGCCTAACCTATAATATCTAAAAACATCGCTAATAAATCCTTGAAGAGGGAAGGAATGTCCTATTTCATACATACACAAGGGGGCTATAATTTCAAAGCATCCCCAAGTAGAAACCAAGGTCTCCTCACTGATTCTTTCTTTCTTAAAAGGCTACAAGGCTACAAGGCTACATGGGTACCAAGTTATCGACCATTCACACCTCCCCAACACTTAGAGTGTTGGGAGCGTCAAATACGAGGGTTAGAGGTGACCTTTCCCTCTCCTAAAAACCCCTTAAAATACTAGGTGAAATGATGTTTATACTTCTAGAATCAGATCTAACCCTATAAGAGTCCATTTTTTCTAAGAAAAAGGAAAATGATGTACAAGATAAAAATTTAGAAGTGATGACATGAATAAAAGATTGATGTCTTATCCCAAATGTAGGAGTGTCGAAGTAATAAATAACCTGGCAAGACTGGGGTCGAACCACATGGAGGTGAACTATATAAATTACAAATAATATATATATATATATTTATTTAATAAAACAAAGAGTTTATGAGAATTTTATTGGATATTGATATAAGGATTAAACAAAGATAAAACAGTTGTCAAGGTTAGAGGATTCACTAATGGTATTTCAAATAAGTATAGTATAAACTCCTTTTTATTACTCAACTAGAAACCACACACAAAGAAGGTTCCAATCGGATTATAAAATGCTAACATGATTATATTAGTTATCTTATTCGAATAATGTTAATACTTGTAAATGTTGTTAGGTATTCATGATATTAATTTATGTTAACAACAAATCAAGTTCTTTTCATAGCATAAATGTCGGTTATACCATACAGTAGGTTATGAAAGCGCCAAGTATTTATTGTACCAAGGGTTATACAACACAAATCTAGATTAACTATTTAACAAGCAAAGTATTAAGAGTGAATAAGATAACAAATACAAAACATGTTAGTATCAAACATTAAAGCCCATATTGAGTTTATACTATACTTATTCTTATACCATTAGTGTAACCTTTTCACCTTAACATAATAAGCTTAATTAAACATAATGAAAGAGAGAAACATAAATAAACAATATAAGAACATAAATAAGATATAAATTAACTAAGTAAAGGAAAGGAAATGAAAAGCATAAACAAGAGATTAATATAATATAAAATAAAATTTAAACATTACAAAATATAAAGAAAGAGAGTAAGAGAAATATCTTGATCTAAACAACCAATATGCCTAAATGTGTGGCAAATGCCTCTTTTTATAGGCTGAAATTAGAAACTATTGATTTGATGACTAATTGTTAAGTAGGTGACCACCTCTTTGACGTGGTGACAACCCTTATCTTTTTGTCAGAACAAAACATCATTGCTAACATCCGAATTTGAACAGATAATCCTCATAAAAGTTTTGGGAAATTGTCTCAACTTTCCAACAAAACAAGAATGAGCTCATTTTGACTTCTAAAACTCAAGATATGGTCTGAACACTAAACAGTGTCTGGGCTGCATGACAGATTTCGACGTCTCTTTTGTTGCTACAATTTGAACCTGAAAAAGGCCGTTTTGAATCTTGGACTATGCATGAAAGTTTTAGGCCTATGTCTTAACTTTCCATCCATATAAATCAGACGTAAATCCAAGTTCTACAACTTTAGTTATGATCCAATAACCGAATGGTGTTCCAGTTTGAATTGAACCAACATCTCTTCTCCAAGCTTAGCCATCTCTTTGTGTTCTGAATTTCAATAGTTAAACAAATTAATCAATCCTTTGAATTGTGAAACATACCTTCATTTGAAATGAGCATTTACCATAAATTAAAGATATCTTATATTATCAAACTTATTATAAAACATGCTTAAGTTAGGGAATTTAATGATACTTTAAGTGCAATATGATGATATAAAACCTTGATAAAAATACAATTTTAAGTATTAATCAAGTGACTTACTTAAGAAATCTCTAAATCAACTTGACAATAACTGCAAAAAGTAAAAGAAAGATGGAGGTAAATGACTAGGTTTATAAAGGAGACAATTTATCACCCCAACTGTTGGATAAAGGACATGTCATATTATCTCAAATCTCTAGAAATATGCTCAAATACTGCATTAAATACGAGCCATCTTTTTTATTTCTAAAAAAGACCTCTAATAAGGATGTGATGTTTGGCCAAGAGGATCCCAACAATTAAATTTTGGGAAGACAAAACGCACAAGGAAGGTAAAGAGATCAATTGATTAAAGAGGATGGCCTTTTCAAGATTTTCACATATTAAATTCACAAAGACTAGGGGCTACTAATGGATCGAAGTATTTCATACTAAAAGCCTTTTTTTTTCTCATAAAACTTATGACTAGAAGGGATCTATAGAAAAAATATCCATTATAGAAGCTCAGTAGAGGCCAGGGCCCATAGCAAGAAGGTCTGGAAAAATGTTAGGCCCAACCTCCTTTGGGCTCGGCTACAGCCAGGCTTAAACTCTTATGGTTTTAGCAAGATGTCAGACCCAACCCCCTTGGGCTTGGCTACGCGCAGATCCCAAGCGACTGTGGGTCTGGCAAGATGCCATACCCAACCCTTTTAAGCTCATTTAAACGTCAGGCTTAAGCGTCTGTGGGTTTGGCAAGATGACAAACCTAACCCTTTAGGCTTAGTTACACTCTAGACCCAAAATGCTAGGATCAACGCCTTTTGAGCCAAGGATTCCTTTAGATACAAGCACCCAATGTGGGAATCTAGGGTCATCATCTCCTTACATCCTATCTATGCAAAAAGTCCTCTAAAGGTCGTCTATGCATCAATCAGTATTAATGCTGATTATAAGGGATGATCCCATCAACATTAATATCATGTATAGATTGATGTAGGATCATCTTCTGTAGACATATGATACTCTCATCAATAATTAATGTCATGTAAGGAGACGCTTATAATCAATATTAATGTTGATTGTAAGGGTCTTCCTTCCATTTGGATATAAAGAAGAAAAGGACCCACAACTCCTCAAATAAGAAAAAGAAAAATTCAAGGTTATAAACACTGTATGAATGATCCAAGAAAGTGGTTTACCATCTTCACTCTCTTACAACTTATTCTTAACATTTATCATATATAAACTAAGAACAAACTTTCTTGTTTTTAGAATTTAATGCTCATTTATTGCAACTCTTTATAATAAAGTCATTGACTTAATCATCGCAGGGTCCCTAAAATCCATAAAGGACTGTTTTATAGGAAATCTAGCCCCCATCACCAACCCCTAGAATCCTTAGTTATGAAAAATAAAAGATGAACATGAACATGTGATCATCTATCATCCAAACACGGTGAAAAATAACTTACCTAGCATTCTAAATTTTAGAGTATCATCAATCTCCTAATCCAGGCCTTAGTTTTGTTAGGTCTTTAATTCCCTCGCATCCCGTGCCTCCAACTTAAAAAGCATACCAACAAATATTATTATAATAATTTATCACAGGCCTTCACAGGGACTAATGGAAAAATCCTTCAGAATATCCAGAAAGGTTTGTTTGATGTATCCAATGAGGTAATCATTTAATAGGCAGTGTCTGGAACCATCCATTTATCGTTTCAGTGCAAATTGATGTTTGTTTTGTTGATACCTTTGTTGTTACAAATGCAGTCATCAGGGATCAAGGTTGGATATGGCCCCCAAGGCACATCAGGTATAAGGTGTCGCACCCGACATCGCGGCGGCCTTAAAAAATAATCTTGATTAAGGAAAAAGAACAGATTTCTGGCATCTTGTTCTTTTAGGAAAAAGATCTTGTTTAAGGAGTCGCCACCTAGTATTATGGTCACTAGGAACCCTAACTGGTCAACAAAGATTCTATGGTTCGGGACTGGTTACGTAAAAGGGAAGATATTATCACCCCTTAAACGTTCTGCCTAAGGCAAATTGCATTGTTGTTTTTTGTCTTAAATTGCTAAATCTTTATTGGTTTACATTCTGATGATTTATTCATAATATTCCTGACTCTGGCGTCAGTGAATATTTAACTACGGATAATTCCAACTCTGGCGTTGGTAACTATTGCGTAGCTATAAAATAAATTCAGATTACTATTTTTTATTCCTGACTCTAACGCTAGTGAATAAACAAATAAACTAAATTTACGCATTCACATATTTTTTATTTTTTATGTGGTTAAATAAAAAAACAAAGAGAATAATTAAATCAGTATTTTTATTCCTGACTCTGGTGTCAGTAAATAAATAAATAAAATAAATTTATTTTTCATACATGCATGTATATTTTTTTGCTAAATAAAAACATATAACGAATAAAAATAATATAAACTTAAACTAGTATTTTATTCCCGACTCTGGCGTGGGTGAATAAACCAGTAAATTTATATTATTTTTATTCATGCATACACATATTTTTCTATTTCTTCTATTTTTTTATATTTTTTATTATTTTTGGGGCTGGGCCCAGCTCAACCCACATGGGCTGGGTAGCCCAGCCGGCCCAGCCCAGTCACTGGCCCAAGCCAGTGGCCCGACTGAGCTAATTAAGGTGCATGCATGAAACAAATTCACGCGTGCAATCAGAGGTGATGCCTTAACAGTTGTTATTGTTTGTGCATTTCAAGGAAGTAAATTATACACCTAATTATTTTTACAATTGCACAATTTCAAACAAGAGTGAAAAGAGGATGAGAACGCCCTACCTGCTTCTGGAGATTGCGAGGAGGCTTGCGGCACAGTGATTTTGCTCTCGTTTGTGTATGACCTTCCCCTTTCTGTTTTCCTTTTGTTTCGGTGATGATGAAGGTCACGGCTTGCTGTTTGGGTCCTTCGTTTTTCTGCTTCTAGAGATTGCGAGAAAGCTTGCGGCACAGTGATTTTGCTCTTGTATGTGTATGACCTTTCCCTTTCTGTTTTCCTTTTGTTTCTGTGATGATGAAGGTCACGGCTTGCTGCTTGGGTTCTTCTTTTTTTGGTTTGCAGGGGGCGATTGAAGACGATGATATTAGTGTTGGTTTTCTGGGTTTACTGCTTGTATTGGTCTTTGTTTTATGGGTTTCTGTCCTCTGTCTCTCCTAGTTTTTCTTTCGTTCCCAGTCTCTCTGTCTCTCTGTTTTGCCTTCTTCCTCTCTTTTTGTGAGGTCGCCTTTGTTCAGCTTTTATAGAGCCAGCAACAGCCTCGGTGGTGGTAATAGTTGCCCCCCACCCTAAATGCTCCATAACCGACGCCTTCAATGAAGAAAACGTCTGTGTTAGCTGCCAATAGACGAAACGTCTCTGCCTTTAATGGCAGAGCCGTTGCAGAGTAAAGAGACGGTGAACAGGCGTTGCAAAACGACCCCGTTTTGCTGGCTGCAAATTTGTACTTGTAATTCTTTTAATTTTGCAATCAAACCCCTGATTAAAATATAATTGGATCCTTACATTTCTGCGCCATTTTCAAGTTGGTCCTTAGATTTTAATTTTTGCAATTTAGACCCCAATTAAACCCCAAACTTTAATATTTCTTCGATTAAGTCCCTAATTGGATTAATTAAATTAATTTTCAAGCTTAATTAAGTCTCCAAACTTAATAATTCTCCAACTAAACCCTTGATTGGATTAATTAAATTAATTTTCAAGTTTAATTAAGTCTCAAAACTTATCAATTCTCCAATTAAACCCTTAATTGGATTAATTAAATTAATTTTAAACTCAATTAAATCTCAAAACTTATCAATCATGTTGCCTTCAACCCAAATTTTAATTCATTCTTCATTTTACTTGTTTTTTCATCATCATTATTTTTTCATCATCATTTTTTTTATGTTTTTCAGTAAATAAAATATTAATAATAATTAAAATAAAAATGATCAAAATTTGGGTTAAGACACAAGGGATGGAACTATTGCTCAAAGAGGAGGGTGTTGCAGCTAATTGAAACACAAATAAAACTACGTATGAACATTTAAAGTTCTTATTATGCAACATTTAAAGTTCTTATTATGCAATGTCATCCTGCATATCCGGATCCCGCAAAACTTTCATGTGACTGCATATGAACATTTAAAGTTGTGTTTGAAAGTGTAATTGCAGTTGTTTTTCAAAGTGTTTTTTATTGGAAATCAAAATAATAATTTTTAATTTTTAATTTTTTTATATCAGCGCATCAAAATGATCTGAAAATATAAAAAAAATAAAAAAATTTTAAATTTTAAATTTTTTCAAAAATATTTTTAAAACGCAAAAAAATATATATTTTTTAACATAAAGATCACATTAGTTATCTGAAGTTGGTCGATTAAGTTCAAATACATGCATGAAAGCCCGCATGCTTCTTCATAGCTTTTCTAAAACGTAATTTTTTTTTTATCGGAGATTCATGACTCCACCTTGTACAGTATTGCAAGTTCATCTGAAATCATCTACCAAGGTGCATCATGAAAACAACTGCTCCATTTTTTAATGACAAGTGGTTGAAGAGGCACATGCAGGTAACCATACATGTCGACAGACTTGCGGCAGCTATATGAGCTCTCAGTTCAGGTCAGGATGGATACAAACATAGACTGGAGTGGCTCTTCTCCTTTAGATTTACAAAGATGCTATGAGACATGGAGCTTCCTCCATTCGGTCAGCATATGCTAGAGAGAGATCCTTGACCTAAAATAGATTGCAGCCCGGTTCCGGGGAATCTGCACGCTGCCTTATTACCAATATCCTGCATCCAAATTTGCAAAAGTTTGGGTGCCTTGTAAAGGCTGAAAGAGAACAAGACCGACGGGCAGTAATTCCATGAGCAAAATAACGATATTAAAACAGATAGGTGACTGTAAAATACACAGGTTGCCCATATGATCTTACAAGACTACTGTTGATGAGTTACTTCATTTTGATCAAATCATCAAATGTTACAAACAGTATCAAAATTGTGAGCTGCGCACGCATCAAAATGGATCGCATGCATATGGGAGAGCAAAGCAATAAATTTTATCACATAAGCTCCTCATCTTGAACATAAAGTGACATGCTCGC
>Ga0325410_1002287_pt1 | contig 21406 bp, 11 predicted proteins | sample PopdelMetagenome_16_FD_206182 | JGI IMG/M metagenome (GOLD analysis project Ga0325410, IMG submission 206182) | Populus deltoides microbial communities from Bellville, Georgia, United States - Xylem-PdIQD-R3 | ecosystem: Host-associated > Plants > Phyllosphere > Stem > Wood/Secondary xylem...
AAAGAAAATATTTTGAGTCGATTTGGAATCCCTCAAGTCATGATAAGTGACAGGGGAATACATTTTGCAACTAGCCATTTGAGTCTTTAATGAAGAAATATAGAATCACACATAAAGTTGCCACCTCTTAGCACTCTCAGACAAGTGGACAAGTAGAACTTGCTAATAGGGAGATCAAACAAATCTTGGAAAAAACAGTGAACCATAATCGGAAGGACTGGTCTTCAAGACTTAATGATGCACTTTGAGCTTATCGAACTGCTTTTAAAACATCATTAGGTATGTCACCTTATAAGTTGGTTTATGCAAAACCTTGTCACTTGCCTGTGGAACTTGAACATAAAGCTTATTGGGCTATTAAAACTTTCAATTCAAAACTTGATGATGCTTGCCAGCTGAGTAAGTTACAAATAAATGAGCAAGAAAAAAAAAAGAAATGATGCTTATGAGAATTAAAAAATTCATAAAGCAAGAATAAAAAAATTTCATGACAAGAGAATCTTGAGAAAAACATTTGATGTTGGTCAAAAAGTTTTGCTTTAAAATTCTTGACTCCACTTATTTCTCGGAAAGCTAAGGTCAAGATGGAGTGGTCTATTTCTTGTGAAACATGTGTATTTTTATGGGGCATTTGATATTGAGAATCCAAAGAATGACAATGTCTTTAAGGTAAATGGACATCGTTTTAAAATTGACATTAATAATTTTCCTACTAAAGATGAGTCCATTAGTTTGGGTGATGCTGTTTATAAAGATTGATTATTTTGTTTTTCTCATATTGTTTTTATGTTTGTTTTTTATGTGACTTTTGTTTTGCTAGTCTTTCTCTAACCCCGGTCAAATGGCGCATAACGGTACTCTATGACTCTTAAGTCGGTTCTTTCAGTTTCCCATGATAACTGATATCTGTGTATATATTTGTTCAATTCCTTGCTCATTTTCTTTTCTCTGCATCTCTTCTCCATTTCTCATTTGAAAAATGGACATCACTCTCGAAAAATTGAAAAGGTATTTTCCTGCTTTGTTTCAAAATGCGATTACAAAAATTTACCGTGCTAGGTGTGAAAGATTGAGATTGTTAATGAATCATAGAATTTCGTGAAGATATTCGCAGGCTAATTGAAGCAAAAGTCCAATTATCAAGTGAGTCTTCTAATTCTTTTATTTCATATATGTCTGGGACATGTAAAATACTTTTGCAAAGAAACGTCGTGTAAAACAACTGAAAGTCTGTCATAGATGTGATAGATGGACTTGTAATGCAAAATGTCGTTCTTTAGGAATGATATGTGTAAACCGTGAAGATAAAATACAATTCTTTAAGGATTACACGAGTAAGGAGTCTTTAGATAACCTTTTATTAACTCTTGAGATGCACCCTAGTGGAGATGTATATCGTGCAATTTATGATTTATGACTCCAATTTCATAAAGAACATGCTCATCATAGTTTTGGGAATTTGACTAAAAAAGACTCTTTTTGCTAGTTTTTAAGAAAACTAGATAGGAAGCCTATCCTCGACCCATAGAGGGCGTTTAAGCCGTTTTTGGATGTAAAACCAAGGGAAGATGTGAGCCACAATCACAACTACTTGTACATATACATGCTAAAAAAAAGGTGACTTCAGCTGACCTACATATAGGTGGTATGATTGCATTTTTAATTTCTCATTTGTAGAATCTTCTCTTCCTTCCCTTCATTTCTGCTTAACCCATACATTTAACAGATATAAAAGTGTGAAGAAATGATAGATTCCTCAGGACATCAAATAAAAAATATTTGTGTTTTTGGTGGATTCAGTCCTGGAAAAGAAAGAGTTTTTAGAATCAATAAATCATCTTGGTTGTGTACTGAACATTCCCCAGAAACCTATAGGTTTGTTAAATGTTAATGGTTTTTATGATAATTTGTTGTCTTTTCTTGATCATGCTGTGGAACAAAATTTTTTTACATCTTCGACATGACAAATCATAATCTCTGCTGCTACTGCTTAACAACTGATTGATCAACTGCAATCTTTCAGCCCATTAATTGATTTCTCCATGAGTCGAATAGACTGGTCAACCAGGAAAAATTGTAAAAAGCTTAGATTGGATTTGAGCCTTAGCTTGTAAAAACTTGTGTTTTTTGGTTTTATTAATAGCATAATTTTTTTCTTGTTTTGTTATTTTTTATTTTTGTTTAAGTGTGTTTCAGGTTTGTCTGTAGTCGCTGCTTCATGTGATATCTTTCATACTCTACCTTTCTATCTTAAAACATTGAGGACATTGTCTTGTTTTGGTTGGGGGATATGGTAGTTAAATTAAAAAAACAAAAAAAAAACAAAAACAATAATAATTGTTTTTGTTATTAAAACCATTTGACAGATTTGTTATTATTAAGATGGCAGAGTAAGGAGTATTAATTCTTGAGACGCATCTTAGTAAACATTCATAACAAGGTCTATCATAACACTTCTTGAAATATTCAGGTTTACAAACTCGCGCATTGTTATCAATTGATTCTGCTCATATACTCATTTAAGAAGTATTCATAAACCTTCATTTTCACACACGTTAATATATGATTATGAGTTGCACATTGGATTATTACATTATTTATGTTCTTTTGTTAAAGATAGCAACTAAGGGAAAGGGAAAATATATAATTTTCTAAAAAAAACAACAAAAAAAAACAAAAAAAAGATAATAAATATAATAAAATAAATAAATAAAAATGTAGATAAGTTTGGTTTCGTAGCCTTCCTAACCTGAGCAATTAAACCCAAAGGGGTATTTTAACACTTAATACCCTAAAGTCAACTAACTTGGGAGCTATTGGCGTAGTGCTTGTTACATGAGTTGAGGAGAAAAGTTTAAGGGAATCAAACATTGCACTATCTATATTTTGGTATCTGCAACCTGAGTTACTAAGCTCGTAGGGGTGTTTCAACACCTAATACCCTATGACTAACTGGTCTGGGAGTCATTAGCCTAAAGCTCGTTACATGAGTTAAAGATGCATTGCGTTTTAAGTTATATATGTGTGTGTGTGTGTGTGTGTCTATATAAAAGAAAGAGATAATGATCTCAACCCAAGGAAGTTAACCTTATAAACACATTAGAACAAAATTGTGTTTTCTTCCAAGAAAAGCCTCATAGCTTTATTTTGATATATTGAGCACAAAATGAAGGTTTATTAATATCTTGATTGAGAAGTATGAAGTAGATATATAAATTTAATGAGAGTTTATTTATTTGGATATATTAATAGAAGTTAAATGATGAATGCCTTGCTTTTTGGATTTTGTAAATAGTTTTTCTACTTTAACGCTTTAATTACTAGTGACTAGTAATAAGCTGGTAAGGGGGGTGTGATTAGTACTTAAAAGTGCATTTTTATTAAGACTTTATATCATCATGTTATACTTAAGTATCATTAAATTCCCTAATTTAAGCATGTTTTATAATAAGTCTGATAATATAAGATAGCTTTAATTTATGGTAAATGCTCATTTTAAATGTAGGAAAATCTTACAATTCAAAGGATTGATTGATGTGATTAACTATTGAAAATAAAAGAACAAAGGAAGGGCTAAGGTTAGAGAAAAGATGCTGGATCAAACTAGATCATCATTCAGTCATTTGATCATATCTGAAGTTGTGTACCTTAGATTGATGTATAATTTATTGTTCTGGAAAGTTAAGAAATAGGCCTACAACTTTCATGAAGAGTGGAAGACCCAAATATATCGTTTTCAAATTCAAAGCTTGGCCACAAAAGAGAAGTCAGAATTTGTCATGAAATCTAGCCCAAACACTGCTCAGAAGTTTATTCATAGATGGAATTTTAGAAATCCAAATAACATCAAATTTGGTGGGTGAAAAGCTAAAATAATTTACAATAACTTTCATGGGATCACCTGCTCCAATTCTAATGCTACCAATGACATTTCATCTAGACAAGAGCTAGAGGGCTATCCACCATGTCCACCAGAAGCACTACTTAGTATTTTAGCCATATCTCAAGCTGTATTGATGCAAATGCTCTGAAATGTTGTGGGTGGAAAGCGAAGATGATTGCCAACAACTTTCATGAAGAAAACTTTGCCAAATTGTGATTCCATCAATGTCATTTCATCCAACGAAAATGCTCGAGTGCTGCTGTCCACCAAGTCCATTAAATCAATGGCCACTACATCAATAATCAATTACTAAATGAATAGTTTTGAATTTTAGCCTATAAAAGGAAGTATTTTTCATTCATTTAGACATCTCAGTTTTCAGATCAAGATGCATAAATAAACGGTAAATACCTTTTTTTATAAGCTAAAATTCTGAACTATTCATTTGATAATTGATTATTGATGTAGTGGCCAACTATTGATTTAGTGGACTTCGTGAATAATAGTACTCAAACATTTTGGCCGGATGAAATGACACTGATGCAATCAGAATTTAACAAAGTGTTCTTTATAAAAGTTGTTGGCAATCATCTTCTCTTTCCACCTACAACATTTCAGAACATTTGGATCACTACAGCTTGAGATATGGCTAAAATACCAAGTAATGCTTCTGGTGGACATGGTGGATAGCTCTCAAGCTTTTGTTTAGATGAAATGTCATTGCAAACATCATAATTGAAGCAGGTGATCCTTATGAACATTATTTTAAATTGTCTTATCTTTTCACCCATCAAATTGGGCGTCATTTAGCTTTCTAGAACTCCATCTATGGGTAAACTTCTGAGTAGTGTTTTGGTTGTATTTTAGGACAGATTCTGACTTCTCTTTTGTAGCCAAGCTTTGAATTTAAAAACGGCAGACTTGAGTCTTCAACTCTTCATGAAAGTTGTAGACCTACGTCTTAAATTGCCATAACAATAAACCAAACATTAATCCAAGGTCCACAACTCCAGATATGAACAAATAACTGAATAATGTTCCAGTTTGATCCACCATCTTTTCTCTAACCTAGGCTTTTCTTTGTCTTTTTATTTTTAATAATTAAATCACATCAATCAATCATTTGAATTGTAAGATTTGCCTGCATTTAAAATGAGCATTTGCCATAAATTAAAGCTATTTTATATTATCAGACTTATTATTATAAAACATGCTTATATTAGTGAATTTAATAATACTTTAAGTGCAATATGATGATATAAAGGTTTAATGAGAATGCACTTTTAAGTACTAATTAGGGGTTTTGTTGTATCGAAATGCTTGTACAAATATATATGCGCTGCTTGTATGGAGGAGAAAAAAATAGATTGGGAATGTTTGCTATTTCAATAAGTATGAATGAATTTTAAAATTTCCATTTCCATTTTAATTGTTTATAGGAAACATGAAAAAAATAACTTGTTTCTTTAATAACAATTATAATTTTGAGAGTATCTCTATATGGGCTGGCCCTAAATTTTGAGAAAGCCAATCATAATTGTTCAGATTATGAGGATTACACTTTAGTTCTTACTATTGTTTCTGACACTTATATGGAGGTCATGTGGACTCCACATGAGATGATAAATTGGTTGTTGCTCCTGTTGTTTTTACTAACGAGATGGGCATTGATGGTCCCATTAATATTTTTTAGATGGTTAAGCTACATTGCATAGATCAGGTAAAACAACGGTTCGACTACAAAAATACATTCCAGTCAATATCGATACGAGTGATGCATTTCATGCCATAAATCATAAGGGGAAAATGATAATTACGACTAGTTAAGCTATCATGAAACTTTTTTATCACAGTAAGATGCACAAAGAAATGAGATATGTATAGAGATGTATCCTGTGATTACAAAGAAGAAGTATATGATTTGTTAAAATTTTATTAAAATTGGATAATGTCTTTAATAAAAAAAATTATGTTATAATTTTTATGTTATTGGATTTATTGTTGTCATGAACCATATTAATTGTAGGATTAATAAACTTAATAACCACTAGAATTAGAGTAGTTATGCAATTCAACCTAAATTCATAAGACATGAAAATAGGATGTAATTCACCATAAATCTCACAAGAATATAGAATGTAGGGGGATTTGGCTAATAGAACTTTTAGTCATTTCGTTGGATGTTGTTATTAATGAAGTTATAGTTTTGAAATGTGACATTTAACTGATCTCACTAAGTCCAAGTGAAACATATCAAGAAGTCACGATTAGGAAGCACGATATCAATTAAATGTTACATTTCAAAACCATGACAACCCCAAATTGTGTTATTTTACTAAAACATTTTTTAGCTATGTTATTTCGATAATTTTTCTTAACTTTCTTTGTTAATAGCCTAAAATAGCTAAAAAAATATATGCAATTATAAAAAGCACCATAAATGAATTGAGTCAACCCGGATCAACCAGTCAAATCCCTAACCTAGGTCATGAGACTGAGATAATCCCATATAATGTAAATTAAGAAAAATTACAAAGCTTAATTTCCAACTAAACCAAGATTGAAGGATTAAATAAAAAAAGTTAATTAGAAAAAGTGACCCAAAAAAATAACCCAAGTCTGGTAAACCCGTTAAACCTTTGACTTATGTCATGAAATCATGAAAATTCATAGAAAGCAAATAATTTTTTTTTATAAAACTCCAATTTCAATATATCTAAAATTGAATATTGAAATCGAGAAAAAAAAAAATTAAATCCATGAGATTGATAATAACCCAACATAAAATAAAATAAAATTACAAAGTATAATTCTCTAAACAACCTAATATTAACTAAATAAAAAAAATTAGGTTGAAAGGTGAAATTGAAAAAAAAAATTAAAAAAACAAAATACTATTTTAATGAATATTGTTTTTTGAGTGTAACTACAATGATTTAGGCACATTTACATTTGTTAATAGATGTATTGTATGGAATGTAATTGCTTTAGGTGATTTATATTTGGACATTTAAAAAGACAAAATTTATTGTTATACTAAATAAGTGGCTCGCTTTTTGCTGTGGGATGCATCTTAATTCATTAACAACGTTTAACATAATAAGATTGTCACATGTGACTAAGAAAAGCAATAAGGTTTGAGCATACATAAAAGTAAAACACAAATTAAAGAAAAGTGGGGTAAAAATTAAATATGTAATTTGCATAGAGAAGTAAGGCAAATGCAATGTTAAATAACAATAGTGGCAGCTAAACAATTGCAATAACAGTAGTGAATCAACAATACTAATGCCAAGCTAATCTAAGAACAAAAGTCCTACCTAAACAAAAGAAGTAGAAATTTAGAGGTGTTGGGAAAGCTAATGAAGAAACAATAGCTTTTATTGCTTGGTGTTTTGTAAGAAAAGTTTTGATATTTGTCATAATCAATTTGTTTGCCTTCTTTTTCTTACTTGTTTCCAATAAAAAAAAAATTCATAAAAATAGAAAAAAATGACAAAAATCTAAAAAAAATATTTTTGATGTATTTGCGTCATTTTTGACATTTTCAGTATCTTTTCAAAAAACTAACAAATTCAAAAATTTACTTTTGACTCATTTAGTTCTTAACGCACTCATTTTAAAATCATTGATCAATTTTATTGAGTCGATATTGACATTGTTTTTTTTTTTAAATATCAAAATACAAAAATATATGAAAAATAAAAAAAAATTAGATAAGAGAACAAAAAATACAAAGGAAGAAAAATGAGGGACCAAGTAATTGGGAGGAAAATGACTTTATTTTACCTATAAATAAGTGGTTGTACAACTATAAATAAAGGAGGTGGGGATTAGTTAGAGAAAAAAAATCACACACATACACACCAAAACACTCTCACACCTACTAGCTCACACACTCTCCTAAAAGACAAAAAAAACCATAGACCCCATCTTTACCACTCAGCGCCACTACCTTTACAGTGGAGAATTCATCTTAAACCAATCCTCACAAAACCCATTTTATGCTTCATCCCACACTTTCCAGCAGAGACCCATTTCAAAAACAAAAAACCACCTCACTATTATCCCTTTTTATCTTTTAAAAATAAAAACACGCCATTAACATTATCTTTTTCCTTCTCCCAGCCACCGTGAACCAACACTATTAAAAGTCATTAACATCCCTCATGATTTTCCCTCTCCCTTATGTTCCAAACTCAACTGCTCCCCCTACTCTAGTAGCTTTTGAACGACCCATCAACATCATCAAATACCACAATAGCAGCTGTTGCCAATGACCTTTTTCTATGAACTAACAACACAACCCTGTCACTTTGACCAACCTTTCACCCATCATCTTCAACCTCATTTTTAAGAATAAAACACTTAAAAAAAATTACTTTCACTACTTCCACAATAATCTTCAACCACCACGTCTTTCCCCCACGGCTTCAGCCTTCAACCAACACACTAGTTGTCTTGTCTTCTCTTTTCCACCATTCCAACAATTATTTTCAATTGTCAGCAGCTCCTCCTTACAACAGAATATATAATGACTTCCTCACTAATAACAACTCTTAACATGCCACGACTAGTCGACCACTCTCATTGTCAAACATCGCCCTCACATTTCACTTGGCCTTAAAAATAAAACCCTCTCACAATAAAAAAAAAAACCTTAACATTGGGCCTGAGATCAACCCAGGCCTTGGACGACCCCACTAGTGGCATCATTTTTCGCCACTAGAAGTGTCGCACGTGTATGGCGTTGCGACGATTGTCCACTCTCAGGTATATAATGTATCTATCTGGCAAAAATAAGGAAGACAGATCAGAGAAGGAGAGAAGATTACCTAGAGTGAAGATGCGTGTTTGTTATCGTTTGTGGTGGCGATGGCTGGGAAGCTTGGTGGCGGCTGCTACAATGCTTCATCTTTTTCTGTGTAAAGACACCAGTCCCTGCGTCTTCTCCTTCTTCTTCTTGTTTTTTTTTCCTGTTTTCACTCTCTCAGTTCTCTCCTCTATCTTTGTGCTTCTCCTCTCTTTTTTTTTCTTCTCTGTTTTTTCTTTCTTTCTCTCTATTTTCTTTTTTTCTTCTCCTCCTTTTGCTGCCCTCCTCTTCCGCTCTCTCTTCCCTTGTATTTATAGGCAAAAAACATAGGAGAGAGGCCTACTACCCTTGTCCAGTCATGGCACAGGGGTAAGGTGAACTGGGCGGCCACTATGCAGCCACCCCAGAACCGCTTGAGGGGCACGCCCCTTCTATTTTTCACCTCATGGTAGGCCATGGGTTAGAGCTTAGGCAAGTAGGGGGTTTTTGTTGGCATCTTTTTGGGGTTTTTAGAGAAAGAGGGAAAAGAGAAAAGTAGGGGAACAAAAGCTTCTTCTTCTCCTTCCTCGCGTGTTTAGGGAAGAAGAATAGGGGAAGAAGAAAACCCACAGTGCCGTTCAAAATGGCATCATTTAGGGCTTTTTTTAAAACAGTGGATGAAATGGAGTCCTTTTATCCAAAATGCGCCGTTTCATTTAAAAGAAAATGGCGCCAAAAACATGTCAAAAACCAAATCAGTCCTTAATTTATGATTTGTTCAATCAAATCCTCAATTGCAATTTTGATTTTCAAATCAATTCAATTGCATCCTTACCAAATTCAATCGCTGGCCCTAAAGTTGGCCGTATTTTTTCAAATTGGTCCTTGATTTTGAATTTATCAATTGGACCCTCAATTGATCAATGAACTTTTAATTTCTTCAATTTAGTCCTTGATTCGTTGAATTTCAGTCTTTTCAATTACACGTCTTTTCCAGTTTGGTCATTGGTTTTGAATTTCTTCAATTAAGTCCTTAATTGGCCATCAAACTTCAATATTTATGTAATTAAGCTCATGATTTGACCAAACTAACTCTCAAAAATTATAATTTGACTCTAGAACTTTAATTTCTTCCAATTAAAGCCCAAATTGACTTCAAAATCCATTTTTCTTGCAATCAAACTCTTCATAAACTCAATTAAACCTTTACTACATTTAATTGAGTCCAATAAACATTTGATTTTGGACATTTCTTCCTCAAATTAAATTTTCTTTGTCAGTCAGGCTCTCATCAGTCAATGATATACTGTAAAATTTCAACTCTTGTATTTTTAAATCTCCTCAACCAACTTTTTAGTCATTTTCTAGGCGCTTTGGCATCCTCTCCTCACTGCCTATTATTATTATTATTTTCTTTTTTTTTTGTTTTCTTCGATATATATATATATCGTATTTCTTTTTCTGTGGGGACCCAAAAATGAGTTACAACAAATGCCCTCTCTTCACAATACTTACGGAGCAAAGACTTTGCATAGTAAGTTTTGTAAAGATAAACAAAACTGATCTTCCAAAATTAATCTTCTTAAAACTTGGTTGATCTGAAAGTCTGTTTTTACAGCAATTCCCTTCAACCGGAAATAACAATCAAAACTATGTGCAGCTTGGTTATCCTGAGATCCCGATCTGGCGATCCTCTGTATTTTGTCTTTGTTAGGGTTAACCTGAAATCTCATCTGGCGATTTCTTTTAACCCGAATTAAAGTTTGCGTAGCTCGGTCAACCTAAAATCTCATCTGATGATTCCCTTTAACCAAAGCTAAATTCTATGTGCGGTTGGGCTAACCTGAGATCCCTTTTAGCGATCCCCTTTAACCAGAACCAAAGTTTTTTTATGGTTGGGCTAACCTGAAATCCTTCTGGCGATCCCCTTTAACCAGAACTAAAGACTGTTTGTGGTTGGGATAAACCAAGATCTCTTCTGGCGATCCCCTTTAATAAGAAAAAAAGTTTGTTTATGGTTGGTGATTAGTACTTAAAAGTGCATTCTCATTAAGGCTTTATATCATCGTATTGCACTAAAGTATAATTAAATTCCCTAACTAAAGCATATTTTATAATAACAAGTCTGATAATATAATATATCTTTAATTTATGGGAAATGCTTGTTTTTAATGTAGGTATATCTTACAATTTAAAGGATTGATTGATATGATTAACCATTGAAAGTGAAGAGCTAAAAAAAGGACTAAACTTAGAGAAGAGATGCTGGTTCAATTCCAAACCGGAACACCATTCGGTTATTGGATCATAACTGGAGTGGTAGAACTCGGATTTAGGTCTACTTTATATGGATGGAAAGCTAAAACATAGACCTAAAACTTTCATGAAAAGTCCAAGACTCAATTCTACCGTTTTCAAGTTCAAATCTTAATAACAACGGAGAAATCGGAACCTGTCCTGCAGCTTAGACACCGTTCGTTTTTCAGCTCATATCTTGAGTTCTAGAAGTCCAAATGAGCCCTGGTTTTTTTTTTGTTGGAAAACTAAAACAATTGCCCACAACTTTCATGGAACAAAGGGCTCAAATTCTGATGTTAGCAATGACTTTTTGGCCAGCCAATAATATCAATAACCAGCAGCCAACAATGTCAAAAACCAGCCACCAAATCCATGGTTGGCCACCAACCATTTTCTTAGTCAACCAATCAATAGGTCTGAATCTTAGCCTATAGAAGGAGGCATTTGCCATGTATTTAGTCATCTTATTTTTCAGATCAAGATCATCTTCTTGCTTTATCTCTTTGTAATGTTCAAGTTTTCTTTCATGCTATATTAATCTCTTGTTTATGCTTTTTCATTTTCTTTCCTATACTTAGTTAACTTATATCATGTTTATGTTCTTATATTGTTTATTTATGTTTTTCTTCTTCATTATGTTTAGCTAAGTTAATTATGTCAAGGTGAAAAGGTTTCATTAATGGTGTTAAAATAGGTATAATATAAACTCAATATGGACTTCAATGTTTATATCTAAGAAAGTTTGTTATTAACATGTTTTATCTTTTTATCTTACTAATTCTTAATACATTGCTTGTTAAATGGTTAATATAGATTTGTGTTGTATAACACTTGGTACATCAAATGCTTGATCCTTCATAGTCTTCGACCGACATCATTATTATGATAGGAACTTGATTTGTTGTTAACATAAGCTAGCAGCATGAATGCCTGATGATATTTATAAGTATGGTGTTACTTAGACAAAATAATTAATATGATCATGTTAATACTTTATAATGAGCCATTAATGATAAATCATCCGATTGGAACCTCCTTTGTGTGTGGTTTCTAGTTGAGTAATAAAAAGAGTTTATATTATATTTATTTGAAATACCATTAGTGGATCTTTTAACCTTGACATCTGTTTTATCATTGTTTAATCCTTACATCAATATCACATCCCAAAACTCTCTTCAACTCCTTTTCTATTATTATTCTCTTCAAATCTTTATCTTTATTTGTAATTTATATCGTTGACCTCCTTGTGGTTTGATCCCGGTCTTGCCGGGTTATTTATTACTTTGACACTCCTGCACTTGGGATAAGACATCAACTCTTTGATCGTGTCAGTTGGGCTAACCTGAGATCCTTTCTAGCGATCCCCTTTAACCATAACCAAAGTCATGTGTGTGGTTGGGTTAAACTGAGATCCCTTCTGGCAATCCCCTTTAACCAGAATCAAAGCCTGTTTATGGTTGGGCTAACCTGAGATTCCTTATGGCGATCCCCTTTAACTAGAACCAAAGTCTATTTGTGGTTGGGCTAACCTGAGATCCCTTCTGGCAATTCTCTTTAACCAGAACCAAAGTCATGTGTGGTCTTCGTGTTGGTAGGGTTTGAACTTGCTTCTTTCCTTTTTTTAAGAATTTTCTAATGGTAGGGTTCTCACTTTTTTTTTTATGATAAAGCTTTTCACTTGATGCCTTCTTTTTTTGTGATTTTACAGGATTGACCTCGTTTTTTTCTAATTACAAAGTTGACATCTATCCTTCCTGGTGGCTGAAATTAAATGGATTTTCTTGATGATAGAGTTGGAAAACTTGGTACTTTTTGATTGCAGGATTTGACCTAATAATTCCTGATTGCGGGATTAACTGAAAACTCTTCTTGATGACAGGGTTGTTCTTCTCATTTCTTTGAGGCATGCTTTTCTTGTTCTTCCTGATGACAATGCTTGAAATTTCTTTCCTGATGACATGCTTTTCTTTTCTTCTCATTTTGTTTCTTTGAGAATTTCCTAATAGTAGGGTTCTTCTCACTTTTCTTCTTGATTACAATGATTCCTAGTGACAAGGTTGTCTTGGTAACTCCTGATTGCGGGGTTTGAAAACTTAGGGTTTCCTGATTGTAGGGTTGACCTAATAATTCCCGATCGTGGGGTTTGAAAATTCAGTACTTCCTGATTACAAGGTTGACCTGAAGACTTTTCCTGATGGCAGGGTTAATCTTCTCATTTTTTTTGAGATTTTCCGAATTGTAGGGATTATCTCATCTTTTTCCCTTTCTAGCATCAAAACCATGATTTTTTTGCTACCATCAACTCAATATTCTTTTCTTTGTCCACAATTTTGCTAGAATTCATTGAGGATCTTTTTTAGAACAAATCAAAAAAAGTTTGATGCAATGTTTGGAGATTAGAGAATATGCATGCATCCTTACTTGGTTTGAAATATAGGTCCCTCTTTGACACTCATATGTTTGCTATTCGAAGCCTTCCTTTTTTTTTTTTTGTGCCGGCTCATTCATGTGCCAGCCATCCATTCAATTGTAAATGTAGTGTCTATCGTAGGCTGTCCGCGATGATTACTGCTCTCGTTGCTTACCAAGCATGACCGTGCCCCTCAAGTTTGGTGTTGCTTGATTCATCATGAATGAGCTTAACCAACATTCATCTTTTGGATTCAATGTGGTGAAGTGCGTCTTTAGGTTTCAAAATAGATGGTCCTATAGTCAGTCTTGGTGGTGTGCATCTTTTCCCCATTCAATTACATTCATTCGTGTATCCTTATCGGTCGATAACCATGTTTCAAAGGATGACGATATGAAAATGTCCTTCAGGTATATCTTTACTCTCAATTGCTTCTAGAGATCACTTTGATCATGATTGTCTTTGAATAATATTGCCCCCGGTATGATCTGAATGTACTCGTTCATTGATTATCTGTCTTTGAACCACATTGTCCTCAGTTCACTGATTCATAATTTAATCATCTTTCATTGTCCCCTAACTGATCTGAATACTATTTGTTTTTCCTTCTCAGGGTCTACTATATTGCCCCCGGCTGCTCATCTTTGCAAGGAGTGTCGAGAAGTGTCAATGTCATTTCTGTTAAGAATTTCGCAGACTCAATCAATGTTCTTCTTTTTTTGACAAATCTTTCTTATTCTGGAATCAACTCTCACATTTCAAAGATATGTCTATTCAAAGTCTAGTTTGTTGAAATGAAATCAGAGATGTCTTTCTTGAAAAGATCTTTTGAAAATCAAGCTTTTTGCTCAAAGACTCAACACATGTTATCCAAAATATACAGTCTCTTGATTGTAATGTATTTTGAAAACAAAAATTGACCCGTTGTAAGATTACCTGGAGTGAAGGAGCGTGTTTGATGTCGTTTCTGGTGGCTTGTGGTGGTGGAGGCGGTGGCTGGGAAGCTCGGTGGCGGCCGCTGCAATGCTTCTTATTTTTTGGTGTAAAGACATTAGTCCCTACGTCTTCTCCTTCTCTTTTTTTCTGTTTTCACTCTCTCAGTTCTCTCCTCTCTATCTCTATGCTTCTCCTCTCTCTTTTTTTTCTTCTCCTCTATTTTTTCTTTCTTTCTCTCTCTGTTTTCTTTCTCTTCTTTTTTCTCTTCTTCTCCTCTTTTTGCTGCCCTCCTATTTTGCTCTCTCTTCCCCTGTATTGATAGGCAAAAAACATAGGGAGAGAGGCTAACTACCTCTGTCTAGTAATGGCATAGGGGTAGGGTGGCCGGGGCGCCCACTGTGCAGCCACCCCAGGACTGCCCGAGGGGCACGTCCCCTCTGTTTCTCACCCCGTGGCAGGCCAAAGGTCAGAGCTTAGGCAAGTGGGGGGTTTTTGTCGGCATCTTTTTGAGGCTTTCAGAGAAAGAGGGAAATGAGAAAAGCAGGGGAACAAAAGCTTCTTATTCCCCTGCCTCGCGCGTTTAGGGGAAGAAGAAGACCCACAGTGCCGTTCAAAATGGCACCGTTTGGGGCTTTTCTCTTCTTTGTTTTTAACAGTGGATAAAACAACGCAGTTTTATCTAAAACACGTTGTTTCATTTAAAAGAAAATGGCGCCAAAAACGTGTCAAAGTCCAAATCATCCTTAATTTGTGATTTGTTCAATCAAATCCTTAATTGCAATTTTGATTTTTCAAATCAATTCAATTGCATCCTTACCAAATTCAATCGCCGGCCCTAAAGTTGGCCGCCTTTTTCAAATTGATCCTTGGTCTTGAATTTATGCAATTGGACCCTTAATTGATCAATGAACTTTCAATTTCTCCAATTTAGTTCTTGATTAGGTCAATTTCAGTCTTTCCAATTATGTGCCTTTTCCAGTTTGGTCCTTGGTTTTAGATTTTTTCAATTAAGTCCTTAATTGACCATCAAACTTCAATATTTATGCAATGAAGCCCCTGATTTGACCAAATTAACTATAAAAAATTTATAATTTGACCCAAAACTTTAATTTCTTCCAATTAAAGCCTAAATTGAATTCAAAATCCATTTTTCTTGCAATCAAACTCTTCATAAACTCAATTAAACCTTTACTAAATTTAATTGAGTCTAATAAATATTTAATTTTGGACATTTCTTCCTCAAATTGAATTTTGTTTGTCAGTCGGGCTCTCATCAGTCAATGATATACTGGCAAATTTCAATCTTTAACTTCACAAACACACAATTAACCCATTTATAAATATTTATTTTTCCAATAAAAACTTCATACCTAGAAGTTTCCATAGTTCAATGATTTCCTTAACTTTCGTACATATATCAACCATTAATTAATGTTCACATCACCAAATAAAAATTCAACCTTAAAGGTTTCTATTCATTCCAATATTCCAATCAATTTTTTCTTACCATATCACAAACATCAATTAATATTTCAATTCATATGTCAATATTCATGCCATTAAATTAAATCCTCACTTAGAACTTTTACATGATCAAATTTTAATTTTATGCTCAACACATCATAAAACACATCAAACTTATTTTCCAAATCCTTCATCTTCACAATTATTTATTTTCAGCCATATTAGCAAAACAATCAAGACAAATTAATTCTCTATTAGTCAGGCACATAACTGTCCTATTGATATCTACTAGATTGACACACACTGATTGTATGCCTTTGGTGGAGCAGATTGTTTCCAGGATAAAGTTGTGGACCTCGACTTCTCTTACTTATACTAGGCATCTTCAATTTATCAAATCAGTTCTCTTTTCCATCCAGGTATATTAGTCCTCCATGTTTATTCTTTCGTGCTCTATTATTGAAAGGATTGATGGTATCTTAACTGTCTTTATTTGAAAAGGCTTCTCTCTTTCCCACCTAGGGGCTAGGTTACTTGGATTTCTATTTGTTATCCCCTGAAAAAGGGTGGCCTAGAAATTAAAAGGATTCAAACTTGGAATAGAACAACTATTCTCAAATACGTTTAGAGACTCATTTTGGATAGATCATCAGTTTGGTTGGGATGGGTCCATAATGTTCTTCTCTGGGGTAGATATTTCTGGCATATCATGCCTCCTTCATCGTCTTCCATTAATTTTAATCCTTGTATTTTTAAACCTCCTCAAACAATTTTTTTAGTCATTTTCTAGGCGCTTATCATCCTCTCCTCACTACCTATTATTTTTTTTTTGTTTTTCTTCCGAATATATATATATTGTATTTTCTTCTTTTTGTTCTAGGACCCAAAAATAGGTTACAACAAGAAGTAGTCAACATCCTTTCAACCACAAAAATAACTATCTGTAAAGAAGAAGAAAAAAGAAGAAGAATAAGAAGAAAGGGAAGGTCAAGGCTTGATATACCTCGATCACTTTCCTCTAAGAGCTTAAAGGAGCACCATTCACAAGGAAAGGAAGAGGTAAAGGAGTTGCTTAAGATCCACCAATGTTTGCTCCTCAATCAGTGATGACACGTGTATGCACATGTCCAACAACCCTTTTGACCCGATTTCAACTAATTCTTGGACACTTTAAACATTTCAGAAGGTCGATTCATAAAATCAGAATAGTTTTTGGATAAATTGCTACAACATTGTGAAATTTGGGACAAATTGTTTATTGTTGCGTATATTTTTGGAATGTTTAGACATTATTTGATTTGAATTCATATGTGTTTTTTGTTTGATAATTTGCATTGAATTGCAAGTTTATTTTCAGGGTTGTTATTGCCAATTCAATATTAAATGTTGGCTCATGATTTAGGGTTGAGTATATGTTGATTTGAACATTAAATTTTGATTCATGGGTTGTGCTTGGATTGAGTTGATTTATTTGAATTAGTATGAATTTTGAATATAATTTCATGAAATTAATAATATTTATGTGGATGTTTGACGTTATTTGGTTTTGAGTTGATGATCAATGATTTGTCTTAAATTTATATCGTGGTTAAAATAATCTTGGTAAAAACATTTTATTGCGTCTTGCCAAACACGGTCTTTATCCAGTTTTTTAATAAATTTTTAATTTTTGAAAGATCATTTTACAATTAATTTTGAATTTCCCACTTTTTTCTACCCTCACATATTTAATATTTGAAATTGTGACCTCCACGTGAGACTCTTTTTTGATATTCAACAAATCGGTTCCGTACCGTAAAAACAACTATAAAAAAATCTTTCTTTCAAAAAATACAATTTTTATTTTAATTTGCATATTGTCAAGTCTTTCAAAAATTTTAAAAAAATATTTTCATAAAAAAATAAAAAAAATACAAGGCATGATTTAGCATTTTTCAATACAAAAATTCAAGAAAAATAGTTTTTTGTTGATATTTTTTCATGTATTTTGGATTTGATAACTAGTTATTAAAGCCATGAAAACTTGACATACATTTCAAAAACACCAAAAACTTTATTTTTTTCTTTTAATATACGAGATTATGAACTTATATGTAAGACATATTCCTGATATTAAATAAAAGACACTTTCTTTTATTTATATGTTTTGATATTAAAATAGTTAGGTTTTAACCTGATTAAATAAGGAGCACCTTACCGAGGACTTTTCTTAAGCCATAGACAAACCAAAAGTTATAAAACACAACAATACATTAACTTGTATTAGTCAAACAAACAATATAGATTACCTTAGGTAAGGTATACTAAGGGTGATATGTCTTCCTTATACACAACTAGTCCCCTTATCCAGACTCTGTGACCAGTTAGGGTTCCTAGTGACTAAAAATTTGGTGGTGACTCCATCTCTTTTTCTAATAAGAAACAAGAATTACTTGTTTTTTCCACCTATCATCACAAAAATCCTGCTCTGAGAGGATGATCACTGCAATGCCACACACATGCGATAGAATAACGACTCCATTATGGATTAAGTGGACTAAGCTTTATTGTTTTTCTAATTGATGTGTTTTATATTTGTTGGCTTGTAAATATTTTTTTTATTAATATGCATCCTTTTCTGCTTTAAATTTTTACTGCTTTTGTCTACCATTTTTATTTTCAACTTGCATTCTTTTATGCTTTAGTTTTTGTTTTATATTGTGCATGCATTTGTATATTGTATAATTAATTCATTCATACATCACATGTTTTAATTGTTTGAGATCGCACACAAGCTTCTAGATTAGGTGGAGGATTAATAGTCTGTCTTATAACTATTGGTCAGGGTTTAGATGCGTAAAATACCTAACTCATATCTGAGTGTCTGCTTGGTAATAGTGGGCATAGGTGCCTTTAACTATTCCTTGCAACACTCTCATTCTGTCTCTATAAAGACTGTCACTTAGCACATCTAAGACCCTTTTGAGACTAGGTAAAAAACCTACTCATGTTCACTTAAAGATTAGAACATATTATTAGGCTGTATATGCTAGTTGTAAATTTCGTTAAGGAAAGCTCAACACGTAGCATCCTTAATTTCCTTGTCAATGTAATAAAACATCAAGTGACAACTATTGCCACCTATTGAAGGGCGAACTTGTATTCAATTTACCTTTTTCTTTTTTTCACATGCATATCATATCTATTAGCTTTGAAACATTGCATATCTTTTATTCGCAGAAGAAATACAGACTCACCCCTAAACTCAAGCCCTACCAAGATCTACAAGAGGCAAATTAAAGAGTTCACCTCGGACAAAAGTAAGATAACTTCCTGAGAAAATAGATGGCTTAGTTAACTGATATGTTCGCTAAAAAAAAAGCCCCCACATATGGAAGCCAATACTGAAACGATCACTATAAATATGCCCTTTATCCCTCTATGTATCATCGTAAGAGAATTTTGGATGTTTATCTAATTAATCAAAGTTTGCAAATTTTCCCTCATAAAAAAAGAGTTTCAGATGTTTTTCTGGTAAAAAAAAGATTAAATTTTTTTCCTCAACACCTTGAGCTCATCAAAAGATTCATGATGTTACCTTAGAATTCACTGCAATTTGTTGCAAACCAAATACGTCAAACATTCTAATTTCTTTAGCCTGAATATCATCTAAGAAGAAAATGCCAAAAACACTTCGAGTTTTTTTATTTGTCATTGGTATGAAAGATTGATTGGCTTTGAAATATTGTTGGAGCTTTCTTAAAACAATTTGAGCATGGCTTAAAAAAGACTTCAACCGAATCTAACCTTCAAAGAATGTGGATGAGTCAATTAGAGAATATGTTCCAAGGTCATGCAAAATAGAAAATTCACTCATCTATGGCTGAAAAAAGTACTCATTATCACCCTCATTACATTTTAAATTCTCGTTACTTGATTAGTAACTCATCAACTTATTCAAGAAGGTAGTGATTGTTGTAGAAAGAGTTAAGTAAGGCTTGAAAGTGGAGAGGATCAGGAATCTGGTAGTAAGTTTCAATGCTATAATAGAGGATGAATCAAAAGGAGGATTTCATTTAGGAAATACATATCAAAATCATTCCACACCTCAGCATCCCATTCATCCATCTCAAAAATTTTCCTATTTTTACATCACCAACTGCTCTCGCATCTTTGTTAAAAAACTAATAAACCCTCACCATTCAATGATGTTCATTAGTTTATTCTAAACACCATTATTCTCTATATGGTATAGTTTAAATGAGAAATATGAATATCATGATGGGATCCTTGGCTACTCAATTGAAAATCACAAGAATTTCATAATATCAAGTTCATACGCTGATAAGTAAGAGACAAGTTGTGTTTATGAAAGATAATGTTTTCTACCACTTTGTCACTAGAACATCTTCAACATAACAAGTGGTTGGCAAATGGTAACAAAACACATATATGGTTGGGGAAGCTGATCTAAAAAGGGTGTTGCATTATCAATCATTTTGTTATTCTACATTTTTGTTTTGGGATTGTATCTATCTTTTTAGAGAAACATGCCTTTTATATCTCTTTATTGTTTTGAAATTAAAAGATATTTTTGTGAAAGTAATAAGGCATTGTATTTTTTTTTCCATGATTGGATAAATATAATAGCAGAAATGATCAAACCTTAAGGTCTGCCATGCAAAACACTAAGAGGCTACAACTTTGAAATTCATAAAATTGACCCTGATTTCTGACCCCATGGCTTTTGTCATAAGCTATTATTGAGTTATTCCTCAAATTCACATTTTTCTTTCAAAATTAAAATAAAAAAATAAAAAAAAGAGTAACATTTTGGTAGAGGCAAGTTGGGAGGATTTCAAATGTAGAAAAAAAATCAAGTTGTAATTTTAGATGGAATTGAGAGCTTAATTGTACTCCATTTTACCCAAAATTAGAGAAACAATACAGATTCAATGTCAAATTACATGATTATTGGATGAATCTCCATAAAAATTAATTTTAAGGATATAATTTGATTTTTAATAAGCCAATTTAATTTAATCATGGGCCAAATTAAAGCTTAATTATGTTTAGGATTTAATTTGGGTTAAATTGATGGATTTAATTAGGTGTTGATTAGTACTTAAAAATGCATTTTTATCAAGGTTTTATATCATCATTTTGCACCTGAAGTATCAATAACTCCTTAACTAAAGCATGTTTTATAATAACATATCTAATAATATAAGATGCCTTTAATTTATGGTAAATGTTCATCTTAAATGCAGGTCTATCACATAAATGAAAGAATTGATTGATGAGTTGGCGTACTGAAATTGAAAGGACAAAGAGATGGGCAAACTTAGAAAAGAGATGATTGGTGCAGTCCAAACTGGAATATTGTTCGGTAATCAAGTCATATCTGGAGCTGTAGATCTCAGATTTAGGTCTATTTTATATGAATGGAAAGATAAGACATAGGTCTACAACTTTCATGTGGAGCCCAAGATTTAAAAAGGTCGTTTTCAAGTCCAAATTGCAGCAACAACAAAGAAGTCTGAATCTGTCCTGCAGCCCAGACACTGTTTAGTGTTTAGCCCATATCTCGAGTTCTAGAAGTCCAAATGATCTCAAATTTTTACCCTAGAAAGATGAGACAATT
>Ga0325410_1002288_pt1 | contig 21403 bp, 22 predicted proteins | sample PopdelMetagenome_16_FD_206182 | JGI IMG/M metagenome (GOLD analysis project Ga0325410, IMG submission 206182) | Populus deltoides microbial communities from Bellville, Georgia, United States - Xylem-PdIQD-R3 | ecosystem: Host-associated > Plants > Phyllosphere > Stem > Wood/Secondary xylem...
GAAAGTAGACCATAGCTATAAGCAGGAGGAGGTCACTACTCCTACGTTTTCAGTGGCTCAGTGCCTCTACTACCAAAACCAGTTTCAAACAAGCATCATCTAGGCGTCAGATCACAGGCTAATTGGATAGTTGTGTTTCTTAACTGGTGAGGTTAGAGACAACCATAAATCAGATTACTTGTACAGGGCAATACAATACTTGATTATCTCAGGTGTGTCAGTTCAGACTGTCAGCCCTCATACAGAAAGCTTAAATATAGGCTAATATCAGGATATTACGGTATAGCTGTACAACAAAAAAATATTGGTTCATAAATACCTGGAAAGCTACAGATCCTTGTGGTTCCTCCAGTGCCACTGACCTCCCCGCTGGGTCCTTGCCAAATTAGCCCTCAAATCTTCCCATTGTGCTTTCATGGCAAAGTTCAACCCAACGACAGGCTTACTCACCAACATCAGATACTTTTGGATCTTTCCCTGATAAGACATCTGCCTTTTCCTCCACGAGGGGAGATGAAGGCTGCACTGAGTTTTCTGACATGTTCGTTATAGCCATCTCACCACACCGTGTTTGATCATCTGTTTCAGCTTCCGACCTATTTGATTCCCCTGGAATATTCTGAGATGAGCCCCCAATTGTATCTTCCTGCATCCCTAAGGAAGATGGGGATTTGTCTGTGTTTCCAAATGTATCTTCTGGTCCAATGCTACCAACCTGGGTATGTTCAGACTCGGTACCAACAACTTGACTTTCATATACCATGCTAGCAACATGGGATTCAACATTTTCTATTTCAGCCCCTTTTGATTCCTTCACTTGTACTGCAATGCCACAAGGACTCTTCTCAGAATAGCCCTCAACCTTGTCCGCATCCATTGAGAGAGAACATGAAGGCTGACACATGTTATCCAAAGAATCTTCAGGCCCAGTCATAGGCTCACATACAACAATTTGGTTGCTATTTTCAGTTTCAAACTGTTTTGGTTCCTCTAGAGCAAGCAAGATGCTATGAGAGCTTTTCTCAGACAAGCAATTAACATTTTCTACAGCTGTTTCAGAGGAAGATGGCACAACACTATTCACCAAAGAAGTCTCAGGCACAATTCCACCCACCTCAGATAATATCCCTTGACTTCCCTCTTCAATCACGGATGTTTTCAATTTCTCAGCTACTGAGCTGTCAACTTGGTGGTTCTCAGATGAGCTCTTAATCTCAGATTCCTGCATCCCTATAAAAGATGAGGGCAGGTCCGCATTAGTTTCAGGCATAATTCCATCTACCTGGGACGGAATTGCTTGATCCTCGTTAGTTGCAGAGCCTTTAGATGCCTCTAGTACTACTGAGGAGACAAATGTATCCTTCTCCAACGAGCCCTCAACCATTGGTGCCTCTGAAGCTAAGGATGATCTTGGTGAAACCATGTTCTCTGATGCATTTTCTGGTACTAAAGTATCGGCATGAGATGCATCTAGTTGCTCACCTGCTTCAGCTTCTAACCCTCCTGATTTTTGTAGTATTACTGAGTGACAAGGTGCACCATTCTCGGATGAGCCCTTAACCTGCTCTTCTTCCTCTAGTACCAGAGAAGATGGCTGGGGATCCAAAATTTCCGGTGCACTTTCAGACACCTTCAGTATGCCCATCTGATCAACAATTTCAGCTTCGGATCCTTTTTCTTCCCCTGGCACCACTGGATGGCAAGCTAAATCATTCTCCAAACTGCCTTTGAATTCTGCTTCCAAGGAAGATTGGGGTAGAACTGTGTGTTCCGGTGTAATTTCTGAAACAATGACATCAGCATTGGATACATCCTTTTTACTGGTCAGTTGGGCCACAGATGACATTTCTGGTTCTATTGAGCTGCCAGCTAAACCTTGATCAAATGATCTACTGTCCTTCTCTTCCTCTCCTACCAGTGGAGATGAGGGTAGAACCGTGTTTTCTGAAAAATCTTTTGGCACAACCACACCAACCTGAGAGGCTTCTGCTTCATTACCTGCTTCAGTTTTGTGTGGCTCCTCCATTACTGCTGAGCTTCCAACGAGACCATTCTCACATGAGCCATCGGTATTTTCTGAAAAATCTTTTAGCACAACCGCACAAACCTGAGAGGCTTCTGCTTCATTACCTGCTTCAGTTTTGTGTGGCTCCTCCATTACTGCTGAGCTTCCAACGAGACCATTCTCACATGAGCCATCGGTATTTTCTGAAAAATCTTTTAGCACAACTGCACCAACCTGAGAGGCTTCTGCTTCATTACCTGCTTCAGTTTTGTGTGGCTCCTCCATTACTGCTGAGCTTCCAACGAGACCATTCTCACATGAGCCATCGGTATTTTCTGAAAAATCTTTTAGCACAACCGCACCAACCTGAGAGGCTTCTGCTTCATTACCTGCTTCAGTTTTGTGTGGCTCCTCCATTACTGCTGAGCTTCCAACGAGACCATTCTCACATGAGCCATCAGTATTTTCTGAAAAATCTTTTAGCACAACTGCACCAACCTGAGAGGCTTCTGCTTCATTACCTGCTTCAGATTTGTGTGGCTCCTCCATTACTGCTGAGCTTCCAACAAGACCATTCTCACATGAGCCATCAGCATTTTCTTCTTCTCTCACTGGAAGAGAATTTTCTGAAATATCTTGTGGCATAACCCCTCCACACTGAGAAACATCCTTTTCATGACTGACTCCAGCTGCAGAACTGTTTAGCTCTTGCTCATTGGAAGAAGATAGATACTTAAGTGAAGAGGCCTGGTAAGAGCATTTTAATAGTCATCAACTGAATCAATTGACTAACAGTAAATTCACGGAAAGGCTAAAACTATCCCTACACTTCAATTCAACACAAACACGAATATAATACCAAACTGCCCCTTAAAAAATCTGCAAGTCCAGTTAGTCACAAACCATAGTACAGACAAGGAAACTACACATGGCACAGATAATGGGTAACTAGTCAGCAGAAAAGGTCAAGGCAGTCAGATATCTAATTCAATAAAAGAATGGTGAGATTCTCACTTGATGTTAAGTGCTACACAATTTTAAGTTAAGAAAGTAGAACAAAGAGTATTAAAATATAACTAAATGATACAAAACTCTAAGCCCTTGAGCAGACAAATGTTTTGGCAAATATAGCTTTTTCTGCATAGTTTTTCCAACAACCAAATATCTTTTTTAAAAAAACAAAATCAAAGTGAAATCTCCATGTGGTAACCAGCACCTAAGAAGAAAACAAAGACAAAACTCAATGGTGTTGGAAAAATCCAACACCTGAGGAGAGAACAAAGAAAACCCCAAATGTTCAGGGGTCCCATGCAATGTTGTCAAGTCTAGTGAACATCCCCAAACTACATGGAAGACAAATTGACCTTAAAACATAAACTTATCCTATAATAAGAAAGATAGCAGATGAAGTCTGTCTAAAAGAAAAAACCAAGATAAGAAAAACAGAATAAAAAACAAACCTCTGATACAGGGGGGTCAATTTGCATATTGCAGACCTCCTCACCCTTGACCTTGGTTTTGTCAATCCCCGATTGAGTTTGAGTTTGAGCTTCAATGTTTCTGGTTTCAAGAGAAGATTCTAGGGACTCTTTTAGAGGAGGCTTATTACTACTTATAGATACACCATCAGCAACACTATGGATATTTCTTGCATCTGAATGATCTGCAATAAGAGTAACTGTCCCTTTGGAATGATAATCAATACCATCAGGTTTCACAGAAAGTGTAGTGTTGCCTAGCCTAACAACATCTGGAGAAGACCTAGGAGATGCTTTTGAAGCCTCTGTTCTGTTTCCAGAGTCACTCCCAGGATGTTCCATTACATCTGAAACAGATTGGGTGACCATAGGAGGATCGCCACCATCACCAAGAAGACCTTCATGAGCAGATCCCAGAGTAGGAATATTGTCCATTTCACAAGCATCAAAAACTGAATGATTGACCTTCATATAACTCCCTGTGATTGGGTTTTTGGTTGAAGCCTGTATTGTGTCTGTCATTTTTTCAATGGGGCCATGGCTGGTATTGCTTTCTATCGTAGAGAAATCAATTTCTGAAATATGAGCCTTGGACAAATCAGAAGCATTATCCCCTTCCATTTTGACACCATCTCCAGACCCAGACTGTTTAGAATCATCAATTGAACTCCTCATAACTGGAGCTTCTGCTTCTGAAGCATTATCCCCTTCCATTTTGATACCATCTCCAGACCCAGACTGTTTAGAATCATCAATTGAACTCCTCATAACTGGAGCTTCTGCTTCTAAAACTGACACAGCTGAAAGTGCTTTACAATCCGAGCTGCGGTCTTTTGCCACCTCCACAGACATCTTACTTGATACAGGGGCACTTCTAACTTCAACTCCAGAATAGTCACCACTTTTAGTTTTCGAAGAGCAAGTCTCGGAAAATATCTCCTTCATCACACGAGCAACATCAGTTACATCAGAGGTCTGAATTTGGCCAAAAGCTGGAATCCCACTAGCTTCTTTCCTTTTTGGATCTTGACCAACTAAACCACTGGGAACACATGCTTCCTAAAAGTAAAAAGGAAAAGCAAAGCAAAAACAAAAACAAAACAAAGTTGTTGAATATGATAACAGCAAGTAAAAAAAATATAAGCGCTGGTTTAGTGTTAAAGAGTGGATATAATAAGACTACAACAAAAATAAGAGGTTTGGCATTAATATAGCAAATAATTATATCCAATTGTATGACTAAGATAGCAACTAATTATATCGTATTGTACCAAATCACCAAGTTACAAAATACCTGAACCACATTCTTCAACTCCTTGAAATCATTCCCTTGCCCACTCCTCAAGGACGTGGCCATCCCCCCTAATGAATCTCTAGACTTATTTTGCGTTTGAGCATTTATAATGGGATCCTGATCAACTGAAGCATCCACAGCAAGTGAAACTGAACCCTGTTTCTTTGCTCTTCGCCTTGGTGTTTCCACTCTGGTAGGAGCTTTACGACCTTGCCTTTTAACTTGCATTGCTTCAGGAGTATTAGATTGAAAGATTGGAGTAACAGAAGGATAAGATGAAATTTCCTGAGAGCAAGAAGCAATCTTTGGAGTAAGCTGATGCACAGTTTTGCCAACACTTTCTACAGTGGCAGAACCCAGTAATGACTCCGTTGGAGGACAAACCACCGGGGAAGGTTTATCCTCTGAGCTTTGATTATGGACCACCTCTAGAAAGAGGTTACTTATCAGAGGTGTAGACAGTATAGCTCCACCTTCATTCCTGGAAACTTCACCTACTTTAGCTTTCAAAGAGCTATTCTCTGCTGAAACCTCCTTTGTCACAGAAACTACATCTTGCATATCAGCACCACGTATTTGTCCAGAAGAGCCTGCACAATCTTTGAGTACCTCAATTTCAGTATGCAAGATATTATCAATTATTTTCCATTGCATCAGTTTCAATTCCGTTTAGATTTTGAGAAGTCTTACCCATAGATCTGGTAATACCATCATGTGTTGTCGGAGAGCTGGCAGGTTGCCTATGCTGGGCTACATCATCTGAATGCTCAGTTGCTTTTTGGTCCTGGCCAGCTTCTCTGGACAGTTGCTCCTGGTTAACATCCCTTTCCAGAGCATCATTTTGTTGGTTACTCATCGTGAAAATAGCTTTGCTTCCTGATGATTCCCCAGATTTATCCTGTGAAAGTGTTGGATTGGATTTTGAAAGCTGACCATCTGAAACATCTGGAACAGAAGGTGATACTGGCACCTCTTTCCTTCCTCTGCGTCGAGGTGTTCCAGTGCCACTTTGAGTCTTCTGGTTTTGCCCTTTAACTTGCATAGGAACTGAAGGACTAGGAGCAATGGATTGAATGATAGGGGAGATGGAAGGGTTGGGAGGTTTTGGTTCAGAATCCAAAGCGGTCCCAGGCCCAGAATGATGAGTGATTGCATTAGTACCCTCCGCAGCAGCAGAACCAGGTAAATTACTAGGATGCTGTGACATGGGAGCACTAGAAACAGTTCCACCCATGGCAATAATTGATGGATTGACAGATACATTCACTGATTGATCATTTATATTTGGACCAGGAACAGCTGAACTTGCAGGAGTGGATGAAATTGCCACCTGATTCTTTCCTCTGCGCCGGGGTGTTTGAACTCCACCTTGAACCTTCCGACCTCGACCTCTTGATTGCAATGGCATGGAAAGGGAAGCAGGTGTAGTTTGTGTGCCAAGTGTAACAGAAACTGGAGTAATTGGTTGAGTACTGGGCGAAATCCCTGATCCTGAATGAGGTGTGCCTCTACTATTACTTCCTAAATTAGGAACAGGAGAAGAATCAGGAGCAGAGGTTTTTGAGGAGCAAGACTCCATTCCTTTCTGTAACTCTGTATCAACTTTGCCAGTTCCAAGAGGTACTGAGAGTGCCATTGCAGCTGGAGCTTTATCTAAAGTTACTCTTCTTGGCCTTCCACGCCCCCGTTTTGATGGCGTTACCTCTTTGCTCTGCTGCAGAGAGAGAAGCTCCACAGATGGCGGCGGAGGCGGAGGGAGAGGCTCCACAGATGGCGGCGGAGGCGGAGCGAGAGACTCCACAGATGGCGGCGGAGGCGGAGCGAGAGGCTCCACAGATGGTGGCGGAGGGAGAGGCTCCACAGATGGTGGTGGCAGGGGAAGTTGTGGTGGAGCTTGAGGTTCTGAGCTACCAATTGCCAATAAAGATCCACTAGCATCTTTCAGCAAGTTCCTCTCTCCTGTTTCTTCTTTCCTCATGGGAGAATCAGGAGATTCAGCCTCACACATCTTCTCAAATTCCTCTTCTGTCCATTGCTCTTCATAAGAGCGTACCTAACAGAGTGAAAGACCAAAATCAAGAGAAATGGATAGAGAAGGCATAATATAGTAACACATTAGATGGCACATGCTCTGATTACAAGAGTCAGATATAAGCAGCGAACCTCTCTAGCTCGCTTTCCCCTTCCATAATGCTGAGTATCAAGGCCCCCGAGAGACTGCCCCTTCCGCTTCACTCCTGCATTGGATTCTACCCCAGCCTTAGGCACATCATACAAATTCATTGCTTTATAGAATGCTTTCAGGTCATCATCTGTTACAAGGCGTGAAGGCAAAGGAGGTTGATGTTCCAAAGCATCCATCCCTTGTCCCAATAACAAATTCTTCCATGTTGCCTGCACAATTAGAAGTTTTAGTTAGTCGATGAACCAGAGCAGTTAAGCCACAAGTGCAGGCATATTTAGCCATACCATCTCTTTTGCCTGCCTTTGTTTGTCAACTGATTCAAATACATCAATCTCTGATTCACTGCCAACATAAGTTTTAACAAATATGAAAATCTCACAATATAATTCAACAGAAAGGTACATCAGCAGGGATGTAAATTCAAATTTCATTTCAAAAATAAATTATTAGCCTTCCAAAATAAGCACTGCTAAGATAGTGACTGGTGATTAAACACGGCCTTTAAAGAAAGTAGAATGGTCAGGAATAATCACTAAGGCAAAATTCCTCCTCTTATTTAAGTTGGAATGTTATTCAGAAAGCTGCACTTACCAGCATGAGAGCCCCCACACTTTTTAAGACAGTGGATTATCCTTATCCTCACTTTACAATGATTCAACTTTCTTTTTAGCCAATCTACTGTACTGATTAGGAAACCAGAGGATACATTTTATTTGGTGATGATAAAAAATGAAAGGCCTATACAATCCCACTGGGGATCAGCTACAAAAACCAATTCAGAAGCCCCAGAAGCAAAGCAACATGAAGAAGCAAAAGGAACTAATGTCAGAGGTCTCTCCATTTGATCAGCGACAACGAGATACAGTTAAAAGAAAACAAATTTGAGTCTATCATAGAACATTTACTTCTTATTAAAAAATCTTAATTTATTCAATAATGGACAAAATAGATAGGTTCAGAAATAGTTTGTTTTCATTAAAGCCTATATATCATTTGTGAAAGAGTTCCTGCCACGCCAACTGAATCATAGTTTTCAACCATGCGAACAAAGTTCTATATAAATTAAAAAAATACAAACGTGCAGCATCTTGTAAACCATACTTTATTTTATGTGGGTTACCTGTCACAGCAAAATGGACTGCTGACTGATAAATACAGCAAACTTCGAAAAAGATTTACCTGCGAGCTAAGAGATCATTTAGAGCATCATCATCTAATACAGGGGCAGCCTCCTCTTTCTTGCATTCTCGCAGGAGGGACTCCAAGTATTCCCTTCTATCTTCTGCACTGTAAAAATTAGACAGAGACTTTCTCCAGAGCATTAGTTAAAAACCCTTTAGAATAATTTTAAGGAGCAAGCACTTAAACAAATATTCATTAACCTTGTATTGTTGTCAAAGAAACCAGCAGTAATACTCTGATTAGCAACTCCCAGTTTATGCTCAGCTGAAGCTCTGACTTGTTCTTCAACAGTTTGAACCTTATGGCAATTGAAATGGTTGGGAATAAGTTAAAAAATACAAATAAAGAAACGTACATCACCATTCACAGCCTTTGGAAACTTTAAAATCCACGGTTCACATCAGCAGAAATTAGGAGCAAATACATGAAGACTATCCTAGCATTCTCTATTTTATTTGCCCCTCAATCCTTTTGCTTTGGATCTCGAACTTTCAAATCACAGCTGAATTAATTACACTTAAATGATAAACTACGCTAGGAATCACCATTTCATATCCCTCTAAACCTATTGAGCTTAGTTTTTCCAATTAATGAAAAATCATTCAGAAATTATCCCTGTTTTTCCTCTTTAGAAAACCCAAAAAAGAAAGATGAGAATACTGCGTATTCACCAATATTTACAACCTATGATTGTCTGGGAGTCCAAATCAGGGATTTTGATAATAAGAAATTTAGATGTCAACATGACATAATAGAAAGCACTACAAAAACTTTTGTAAGAGATGCAAAACTCCATATACAGATGCTCATTCTGCTCCAGAGCCTATGCCTTCAGACACTGCTCTGGAGTAATGGTAGCATCCCAAACTTCAAAACAAAACAAAAATAGAAAGGAGGAAAACGAAGGGTACCACCAAAGATATTCTGTAAGAAAAATAAAGTACGACCTGCCTCCCTGAGCAAGCTAAACTAATTGCCAACAAGGCCAAAGGTTGCAGGTGGGAGAATCTTCCTTGAAATCACATAGCAAACAGAAATAGTGAAGGAAGAGGAGATTCATAAATTAAGTAGTTTATCAGCACAATGTTTCTTTTTGTGTTCTTTAGGTTTTCCTAGGGACAGGAAAAAGTAATATCTGACATTCAAAGCCATCCAACAAAAAAAAGAAAGAGATGGCATTTATGAGATCAGTTCAAACCCTCAGCTGCCATTGTGAAGGAAACTATGCCGATACCGATCATTTTCAAGTCTCATGGGGCCATGCAGCCAGCCTCCCAAGTTTAACATAATGCATTGGAAACCAGAATAAGTTATCATAAAAATCTCAAACATTCATATTTCCAAAATCATTGCATCCATATGCAATAGTTTGAATAGAAAACAAGGGAAAAGGGAGAAATTACTGTTTCAAATCGAAGAACCAGCACCTCCCTCTTCTGGCCAATCCTATGAGCCCTTGCTTGTGCTTGGAGATCAACCTGATAAAGTACCAACATAAAAACTAGACCAGCTTTAGAATCAGTAACCCAGATAAAGAACAAATCAAGGCATCGTAACTTCATTTATGACCTGAGGATTCCAATCAGTGTCAAATATGATCACAGTATCAGCAGCTTGAAGGTTCACTCCAACACCACCAGCCCGAATGCTAAGTCAACATATTTAAAATGTCAGGCTTGTGGAAATTAATAAAACATAAGCACAAAAACACACTTGTATTCAATATGCCGGGCACATCAAAGCTTTTTGAGATTTAATGTCCTTTACTATTAACACGCAATCACAGTAATAAAAGTGAAACAATAAGCTGTACACATTCAACTTATTATGTCTTGTTGGAGTACCATACGGTCACAATATACATGGATTCCCTCCTCCAATATCCCATCTCCATGTGTACTCTCTATTTTAAGAAGAGGCGAGAAAAGGTACATAATGCAAATTATTAAACATCTAGAAACTAAAATTCCCTCCCACCTGCAATATGCTAATCTCCAATTCCCAGCCTCCCCAATAGATATATTGCTTGACAAACAATGCCCAGTATAATTTTAACATCAAAAATAAAATAAAAATTCCCTCTCCTATCTCAATCTCTTCCAATGTTCTAACCCTAACATAACTACCTTACTACCACACCCAGGTAAACACCAAAAACAGCATCTAAAACACCAAGCATACATGATAATGAATCACCAGGACAAAAGCATAAACTCGGGAAAATCTGGTTGGTTAGAATGAAAGATCTAAACACAAGTACATATGACAAAATGATCACCTCAGCAAGAAAATAAAATATGGAGAATCTTGTTGGTTAAAACTGTCAATGAGTGAACCACGGTCACCTCCAGAAGTATGACCATCCAAGCGAAGGTATCGATACTGTTTCCAGGTAAGATACTCCTCCATGACATCAAGCAGCCTAGTCATTGTGGAAAAGAAAAGAACCTGTATGGACCCAGCAAATGGCAAATACTCAATACTGGAATATTACCAGATTCAAAACTAAAGTGCAAGGTAATAGAAGTGCACAAATCAACAGTACTTTCTATTATGAAGAAAACAAGATTGAGATGTTTAGCATGCATTTTAACAAAATTAAGAAGAGGTAACAGGAGAAAATCTAGAAGCGCCTGAATATTTACCCAAAATTAACCATTTTAGAGAAAAATCTCAACAATCAAACCACCCCCCGCCCCAAACAAAAAAGAAGATAAAAAGCAATCCACCTGAATAACATCACATGCTAAATAACAACAAAGCCTCCTTGAGTATCATACTTTATGAAAATCCAGCTCTAAATAATTACAGCAAAATGGTAACAATCCTGCCAGGAACTAGTACAATTTACTCAAGAAACAAAACGAACTTCAAGCAAACATTAAGTGGCAGAATTAATACGAGGATATCCATACCCGATGGTCTGTTGCTTTCAGTTTGGGTAGCAATCGGTCTAGCATCTCAAGCTTTCCACAAAGTCTAATAATTGGTGGCAGAAAATGCTTAGGTATCAAAGTATCAACCTGCAAAAGGCAATTCCATATTGAGGTTTATGAGAGAAAAAGCAAACCAGTATCAAAATGGAGACATAAGATCTTTAACCCAGGTTCAGCTCCCAAAAGGAATAATAAAAAGGCATAAGTATTTTCAAAAAGATGAACAGAAATCATCATAACAGAATTTATTTTCTTTCTTCCTTGAGAGTATCAAGATTCAAATGAGCCAAGACAAACAAGAGAACAGCATGCCTCATCTGCATGAAGCTGGCTCAGATATGGGTGATTGCATATGTTACGAAGCTCCATGACTGAGTTGTGCACTGATCGAGCCTGCATAAGATAAGTCTTCCACTGTTAAATAACGGTATTACTTTTTAGCGCCTACAGTTCATGAAGTAAAACCATTAAAAGTGAGGAAAAAAATGTATGGTAGGAGACCTTTGGATTTCCAATTGAGCCAAGATTGTCTTCCACCCTTTTCATTAGAAGCTTCTGATATGCAGAAGCCTCACACCTAACAAGTCTCTCAATCTTTTCAGGCAGCTCATTCTCAACCTAACAAATGAATTTGAGAATGCAAGCAAAAATATGAGAATAAATCCCAAAACCAAATTCTCATGTCTGACCACACAAAAAAAAAATCCCTTGTGATATTTGGTATGCATACATTCAGGTTTTTAAGTATACATAATATACAATAATTTTAAGGACCTTGTGTTTCAGTCTCCGAAGTACAAATGGTCGAAGAACTTGGTGGAGACGGTTTATAATCAACAAATTTTCTTCCTCAGAAAGTAAGGCCTGCACATGCACACAGCAAGTGATGGTTACGTAATATCAGCAGAAAAAAAGCTCACAATAAAGTGAAACTCCTCAAAAATAGAATAGAACAAGTCAAAATGCTTACTTCATCGGCTGAATTATCACCATTACTCTCAAACGGTTTGTTGAACCACTGAGAAAAGTCTTCTGATGAATTAAATATGTTAGGTAGCAAAAAGTTGAGCAGCGCCCACAATTCCTCAAGATTGTTCTGCACAAGAGAAAACAATAAAATCGAATTAGAAATCAAATTTTCAGAAAAATGTCAAAGGACAAATGTACAAGGAATGATTCTGTAACAAGGGAAGACCCTTTATATATTTTAAACCAATGTGCAGAAAGAATATAAACAATCAATCCAAGAAAGAACAGAACAGAACAGAACAAAGGAGGAAAATTTGTTACCTGTAGTGGTGTTCCAGTTAACAACAACCTGTGGGAGCTCTGATAATGCTTCAATTCAGCATTCAATTTGCAAGAAGCATTCTTTATGCGATGGCCTTCATCAATTATTATATAGTGCCAATGTATCTTGCTCAGTTTCGGTCTATCATGCTTGTTCATCAGATATTCATAAGTCGTCAAAAGGACATTGAATTTCTGATGCACAATCTTTTCCCTGAAAACAAAATAATGGTTGCACTTACACTTACAATTCAACAATAGGGACTATGAAAAATAGAGTCTCTTGTATCCGTTTATTATTACTTAAATAGCCTGCGCCTCTCCTCTGGAGGCCCGGAATAGACAATTCTAAGGATTCCAGGTGCCCAGAAATTGATTTCAGTCTCCCAGCCAGGTAAAACTGAAGAAGGTACAACCACCAAGAAAGGCCCTCTATCATTTTTTGTTTCCATCAGGTAGCATATTAGAGAAATAACCTACCAAAAGAAAAGAATTGCTAGATTACTGGAATATACAACAAGGAAACAGTATGACAACAAAGAAAACTTAATACAAACTGACAAGGCAAGTCGTAACAGATTATATGAGGGCCATAGAAATTGATCAAACATGAAAAGGTATCTGCCACGTTACTTTGTATGAAAATCTTTGGATGATGTGTTTGTTTGTACAGCATTAGACAGAAGGAAAAGGATATATTAACTACAACAATTCAAAGAGCACTTGTACCTGAACAGTTTTTCCAAGACCCATTTCATCAGCAAGAATGCCATTCAAATGATTGTTGTATAATGAAACCAACCACCTTAGTCCATTCATTTGGTACCTGAATCAAAACCACAACTTGAGAATTTAAAGCTGGAGAATGACCACAGAAAGCTTAATCTGTGTCTTCCAAAAGGATCGTTAGCGTCTGATCAATTAACATTCTATAATATCCTTATCACTACACCGAATGATACATTCAGTATTTGAGAAACATAGGTTCTACTCACTCCCTTAATTTTCCGCCCTGGAGACAAGTTGGCTGTTCTGCAATGCTTTCTTTTACACTGCACAAAACAATGTCCAAAATAAAATAAAATAAAAACCTTTAAAATAACATAAAATTTGAATTAAAAAAAGAGACAGGAGAGTAGCTAGCAAGAAATTCAATGTCAAAAGACAACCTTGTAGCTCCAACAGTTGAGGAGAACATCATAACATTTGAAGGTAAGCAAAATTGAAACAAGAAATAGGAAAAGGCTCTGAAGCCCCCAACAGACATGATATCAAATGGTAAACTTAATACACTCTCTTTTCATAAAAGATAAATTGTTTAAGCAAGTGCAGAAAAAGACAGTGCACCTTAATGCATAATGCATACAAAGAAGCACCGAAATAAAAGGAAGGTGAAAAGGGAAACTACTGTCAAAAATCAATCAGATATAAAACTCCAATCTTAAGCAGCAAATAATATCAACAAAAAAAAATTAATGAAAAGATAACAACAGGTATTCCTACCTATGAGCCATCAAATAGTACTTCTCATTGCTTTCCATGTAATGCTGCAAAGCAGATCAACAAACATGAAATGAGAGAAAAAATAAGGAAGCAAAATATAACATAGAATGGGCCCAAAAAAATAACAAAAAAAACCAGAGAAAGCCAAGCAGCCTGCCTTGGCCTGGTCGCTTTCATCTTCATTCTCAGCAGCTGTTTCATTCTTCTCAACAACAGTAGCAGTTCGTGACTCATCCATATCATTCTCAAATCTGCTTGCCATAGACTTTGCTTCCTGTAGCTTGGATCCCAGCTTTTGAAGATACTTCTCCGTCTCTTTCAGTAGTTGCTTAACACGGTCTGATTTTGCATCCTGCGCAATGAGCAAAAGGAGTGAGCATAGGATACCAGCCCCACATCAGAAAATCTAGTAAGCAAAATCTAACCTGCACCATTCGCAGATACCCCTCAACATCATTGATTTTCAATAAATTAATCTTCTCACGCTGGATTCTGTCAATCTTCTCCCGATGAATACGCTCCTTCCTTTTATGGAACTCTTTGACATATTTATTGAAACCTTTCCAGCGTTCTCTCTTAATCTTAAACACATCATCCAGTCTTTCCCTATATTTAGGTAAACAGTGCAAAAAAGAAGGATATTTTAATTGATGCAAGCCATTGGACAGAAGAAGACATCCAACACAAAGCATTTAAAAAAAAAAGAGTTAAAAAATTAAAAGCAGAGGCAAGAGGGGGTAAGTGAAGTAAATCAACCCCAAGAAAAACATACTTGTGAACTTCTATATCATCAAAGAACTCCTTCTGCCTTTCACGTATCCTCTTTTGTCGTTCTTCCTTCATTTTCTGCTCGTACTTTTCAAGTTGTCTGATCCTCCTACCGTGCTTATGTTTCTTGCATGATTTCAATCGATCCATGTCATTTGTGATAGGCTTAAAAAAATCATTGAGAAAATCACTGCCCAAATTTACACAAAAACAAGGTGTCAAAGAAAACAAACTTAAACAAAACAAAGCAACTCAATCAGCTAGACATGTGATAAACATCATGGTCTGATGACAAATCAAGATAAAACATACACAAGCTAAAAACATATAGCAAAATTAGGGAAAATAATCACCTTCTTAGACGGCGTTGAAGCTCCAATAGCTGAAGCTTTTTCAATTCTATTACACTTTTGGTTTTTGCAGATATGTCTTTGGAAAAGCTAACAGTTTCCTGTGTGGTAAATATAGGAAGGGGAACAAAGCATGTGAGTAAAAACCAACCCAAAGGAGCAAGAGGGAGAATTGGTAATGACAATACGATGGCAAAGCACCAAGCAACTAAGGAGAAATCTTCAAACAAACCTTTAACTTGTAAAAACAAGTAGAGATTCTTTGTTTTGTTCTCTGCTGTTTTAGAACCCAATTTTGCTCAGTTAAAAGTTTCTTCCTCTGATGATCCATAATCCATTTCTCTGACATGGTGTACTTTGGAGAAGGTTGTGAATCAGTAGAAGCTGACTTATCTTCATCATCTTGTTCTGTTGTAAAAGAGATGCCATTTCTTAATGAAACATCAACTGGAACAACCTTGTACCCATCTGGGGTGTATCTTGTTTGAAATTCGGATAACCTTGAATCATCTGCACACAAAAATTAACAGAAATGGCATGAGAATCACAAAAGCAGTTCACAGGATATTGTTCGTTCTAGAAAGTCAAATCCCCTGCTAAGGCAAGTGTTTCATCACACCATCTGCATTCTTCATTAGAGCCATTGTGGGATGATCATTGTCAACACCTGATCTAGGATCCCAACGCTCATTTAGTGAAATGCAATAGGAACCGTTATGACCAGATATGTTACCTGAAGCAATACTGTTGCCAAGACTGTGAAACTGACTAGAAGCATTATCTTTTCTGTCTGGAACCAACCCAAGCTGAACAGAGCGAAATGGAAGGGATTGATTGCCAATGCCGGTCCAGCTAACTGCCTCAAGGTTTGCCTGCTTATTTACAAATGATGTTGAAGAAGCATGGTCAGTTTTTCCAACTTGCAGACAGGTGTTCTCCATGCCGTCCACAGGGTTACTCAAGAGTAAACCACCCCTTGCTGAATCAGGCTGCTGCATTGCAGAAGGGAAAAATCCCTGTGATTCCACTGCTTCTTGGCTTTGCATTTCAGCATCCGGTTTTCTTGTGGAGAGTAGATATTTCCTTTCATCTGCAAGAATCAAGGGGTCAGAAGGCGGGTCCTCCACCATTTTCAGTGTATCAGCTTCTTTGGGGACATAGTTTCCATCCACGAATCTTGCCCCAGAACCTGGAAGCACTTTATCAGATTCCTTTGCATTATTCAGCCTTCCACATGACATTAAAACCTCAGGAATGCTGGTCGACTCATTAGAAGATTGTGCCTTTCCTTTATAATCAATCAGCTCTTTCCGAGGACCATCCAAAGTGCCACCTGATTATCACCAAGTGAAAAACAATTGCTGAATAACAAAAACAAGAAAATAATAAATGCAACAACAATTGAAAATATATAGCAAATAGATCAAGTGGAACTGATCATGAGACCCTGGTCCAGGTCAGGCTGTCATGGAGGCATGATGCCTTGGCCAAAGCCTTGCCCAACCCACGCTTAATTACTTATAAAGCCCAAGAACAATCTTAAACACAAGTTAAGCCAGCCTTCGCAGAATTTTGTGAGTCAAGGCCAGCCACAAACTTGGATAAACAAGCAAGATTCCTTGTCCAAAACCTAGCAAATTTAGCCAGGACTACTAGCATGGCCAAGTAGTACCGTCCATGATAACCTTTAATCATGAGTTCTTACCATCTTTAGAAATGGCATTTCCAAGTGCTATGTCCAGATGAAGTTTCTTTGGCATCAAATCATTTCTGTGACAGAGAAACCAGGAGGAAAAAAAAACAATTAAGACCAGTAGAGCAAAAGAAAGAGTTCTCAGCATGTATCCACAACTAGAAGGACAAGTACAAGCTCAAGGAGCAGTGCTATCCACCTGAATGCTAAAAAGACAAGGCACTGAGCTCTGAGTTGTCTCAGCTGCTGTTCATTGAAAGGCATGCCAGACAAGGCAGAACCCTGGAAAACAGGAGATTTTCCCACATCTCTAGGGGATGTTGATCTAATCATTGTCAGTTCTGAATTACTAGTTTGCCTGCCACCCTGGTGATGAGAGAGAACATCAAAAAGAAGAGGAGGGCCAATACATAACAAATGAGATAACAGAGTTTCATGCTCAGAACAGAATATTGTGAATCATGATCATAAATTATGCATGATGAGACATTATATTTCATAATTCTAAAATTATTAGAGCAAACATTAAATGCTATACACCACTGCAGGAGAGAAAATGAATTAACACCTGCCAATCTGTCATAGCATGGACTGTCCAGCACAAACAAATGAAAGCCCAAACAGACTAGTCCGAAGACTACTATTCAACAAGCTTTCATTTTGTCTAGAGATGGATAGCCATAATGGTATTATGGGGAGGGAAAAAAAAACATAAATACCTGGACAATTTTACTTGCCTCTGCAAACATGTTCGAACTGCCTCCATTTTCTAAAATCTTTCCAGTTGAAAGTGAAGTTGGAAAGTCATCCACTCGGTTAGCAGCAAAAAAGTGGCCTTCTGATGTTTTCTCGGCAGAACTAGCTACAGCACCCTTTGTCAGTCCATGTTTCTGATGTTCAGAACTACTGTATTGAACTGGACCTGCAAATCCTAGCTCCCCCATGGGCCCTGTTGGATTCGAAGTGACAGGCATCCCTCCATGAACCTTGCTAAAAGCACCTAAAACATCAGTAAGACCAAGTACCATATCACTAACCGAGAATTACTTAAATAAAATGTTTAGTGTCTTTCATGAGAAATGCTTGAACCCCCAACAAAAGTTAATCATTCCATTGAGTTCCTTGCAGAACAGAAGACATCATTCCATAAAATAAAAATAGCTAAGCGACTCAATTTTAAGTTTTTCCTCACCGATTTTGGACCTAGTTAAGGTTGGTACAAATCCTGCTTTTCCCACCAAAAAAGACCAAAAATATGTTTTCTATCCAGCCATGTTCCTTTAATTAGATAGTTTACTTTAATCCTTACTTGATCCAAGAGATGAAATTGCTGACTGCTGCAATTGAATTTCTGCCGTTGTATTGCCAGAAACAGCATTAGAAGAGAACCTCGGAACATGGGATCTTTCAAGGGGTAACCCAGCTTTATTTTGATTCCACATCCCCCTAGAAGTGAGACTTTCATGTGCAGATGGAAGAGAGCCCCCTTGCTGTTGTCCTGCAGACACAAAAGAAGACGAAACTTCCGGCTGGCCACTATTGGGAACCTTGTTAAAGCTGGTATTTTCACCACCTCTAACTGGATAACCCCCTGGAGAGTCAACCTTGTTCATTTTCCCCCTCCTTGGATTGACTATGGTATTGCGTGGATTAAGTTGCTGGGGGTTGTCACCATGCATTTCTGAGTGCAGAGATGAATCAACCCTCTTCCTCTTAGCAGCAGCCTTTTTACCATCCTTTTGATTCACTCCTCTTTCTTGGGATTGTGAATTGGCAGACCTGGTGTCCAAACTAGAAGGACTTTCATGATCAAATGACTGACTGCTCCTTTGAGTTCCAGATCCTTGGTAGTAATCATGGCCCGCAGTGCCTGGGCCAACAGGAGGCCTGCTGGAAGCAAAGGTGTCGATTTTGGATATCTCATTTTCAGCCGATCCTGCTTTAGAATCTTTCCCAACTCCAACTGCCTGTGAAGATCCTGCACGAGGGTATATTTCTTAATGATTAATTCAATATGCTACACCCAAACACAATAACTATAATAAAAAGATTAACCAGAGAGGACTGAAGCAATTTGAACAAGATCATGTTACCTCCATATTGTGCAGTCGAAGAATCCCCCATTTGAGTTCCACTGGACAATGGAAGGCGTGATGACCTCAAAGCTTCAATATCAAGACCATGTTGATTGATGACAGTCTCCATGGCCCTTAGTTTAAGGAAAAATGTGTCAGAGAAACCAGTCCACGAGAACAAGTTGAGAAAAGAAGAATCTCAACTAAGGGGTTGCAATTTTAACCTCGACTGTGATTATGACAGAACACACAGAAATGGTGGAATATTAAAGAGTTGAAACTTTTACCATAACTGTGACGATGACAGATCAGACAGAACTGGTGGTATACCAGATGACCAAAAAAAAAAACATGGATAGAGAGATAAAAACAGGTGCACCAGAGAGAGTCTGAAAAGAAACCGCTCAGAATAGTCTTGAAATCCAATGGTGAATTGCGCAACCAACTTACTGCTATGGTACTTGAGTACGGATTATCTAGTAACAACATATCCATAAAGGAAAGAGCCCCCGGCTGCAAACATTATTCTATTTAAGTTTAATGTTTCAACATTGGAGCACACTTGCGTTGAGAATGCAGGGTTCAAACTAAAGTTCATTCTGAAACAAGAAACTTGGGACTTAACAAGCTGTAAAATCTCAATATATATCTTTAACTTTTCTACCATAGTCGTACCACTGCAATCTTAGTAACCAGATGACATATTAGAAGTCAATGGCCAGGCATATGGTCATCACTTCCTGAATCAAGATTTTAAAAGGAATCGGGTTACAATCTCACTAAAGAGAGAGTAAACAAAATCCCTGTCTTCTCGTAAACTCAGTTACTATTAATTATCACCTCAACTAGCTTAATTTAATAAATCAGCCTAGACATGACAAGAATAAATGTTCAGCAATCCCAGAATCTTCTACAGTGACTAAGCAGCCAAAATATGGCATCTTTAAAAACAACAATAAAAAACATACGCAGCCAAAATATTTCACCTTGATATTACTTGATACGGCATTGAATGTTCCTTCCCGCTTGATTTCATGTGTTGCAATATCTGAAACACGCAAATATAATAAGTATAAACATAATTACCACCCAAAGTTCAAACATAGTAAAAAAAAAAATATAAGACACACACCACGTAGAGTTTTGTAGCCAGTTTTGCCGGCTCATCTTTAGAATCTTGAATGAGTTTGTGAAGAAACTTCGCCGCTTCGAACTCCACATTTTGTGAAGATTGTGAAGACGTCATCTCATTTCAGCTTCAAAAATCTAGTTAGAAAAAATCAAGAATTAATATTAATTAAACAATTACACTGGGCTTTTCGAAAAAACAATTTTACATACAATTATAAACTAATTTATCAAATTCGAGAACAATAGGGAAGTATGAAAATTTGAATTTATATGAAGATCGAAAGACTGCCAAAATCTATTAAAATTAAAAATAATACTAAAAAAATTAACCCTACTTCACGCACACAAACACGAAAACATAACCTGACATCTCAAAAAAACTACTAATTGAATTTTCTTGTGAAGAAAACTAGTGATAAGATTCAAATTCAGCTTTATGAGCGACGATTTTGCTGGAGAATTCAATTTTGTGAAAAGCTTTTTTCGCGACAAAGAGGAATAAAAGATAGAGACGATGAGGGGCAGGGAAAAGGATAGGATTACCAGAAAGTCGAATACGAGTAGGTAATTGCAGGGAATGATAACAGCAGAGAGTGATCCACATAGAGAGGTTGGTGCTCTCTCTCTCTAATGTCGAAGTAAATAAAACCCTCAATAGGCAATGGGGGAGTTCCTTCTGCAATTAGTAACCGAGCCCTCAGCCCCGGGAGCCCACCGCACGAGAGTCATTTGTCTGGCACGTGCGGTTTTTTAGGTGCGCCAAATTCCTAGTTTTTCTTTATATTGTAAATATATATATATATATATATATATATATATATATATATATAAAAACTATAGAGCTGTGTTTTCTAAAAGGAAATAATAAAAAAATATAATTTTATGGATTACGAGAAGGAAGTGTATTTTCTATTGCTTTGCTTTAAAAAACTCGGGATCATTTGGTATCGTTTTGATTTTTTGTTGTTTGAAAAAAATTGTAAATATTAAAAATTGACAACAGGTTGTCAATTTGTTTCCAAGTCAAACATAATGATTTTTAGAAATTGTGAGTATGGTGATTATTTTTATTATTTTATATAAAAAAATATCCGACAGTATTACTTCTCTATTTATTTTCCAAGAAGACAAGAACAAATAATAAAAACTATAGAATGAACAAATTGTCTTGAGTATTTTATCACCATAACTCTCTGACAATTGTTATTGTAATTATTATAGTTTTGAAATGAATTGATTCGGACTTAGCTGTTTCGGGATTATAACTCTTCTGAGTTTAAAAAAAAATAAAAATAATTAAAAATCTAGTTGACTTTATCAATTGATTTGGTAAAACTCAGTTAGAAACTTAGTTTTAATTTGTTGAATATTTTTTTTATTTTTATCAAAATAATATTATTTTAATTTATAAAAAAATAGAGTTAATCTGATCAAAACTCATAGAGTTAGTTTAAAAACATTAGCTATTACCTTATTATTGTAATGATCATTATCATAATATTATAATATTTAT
>Ga0325410_1002289_pt1 | contig 21402 bp, 20 predicted proteins | sample PopdelMetagenome_16_FD_206182 | JGI IMG/M metagenome (GOLD analysis project Ga0325410, IMG submission 206182) | Populus deltoides microbial communities from Bellville, Georgia, United States - Xylem-PdIQD-R3 | ecosystem: Host-associated > Plants > Phyllosphere > Stem > Wood/Secondary xylem...
GAGCCAAGTGACAGATGGAGGGAATTTGTGGATGAGAGAGTTGTGGTTGGTGGTTGGGTGAAGTCTTCCAAGGAGGTGAATAAAGAGCCAGCTGTGCCGGAGCCACAACAGCAGGCTAGTGAAGCGCGTAATGTGTCTCCAGGGCACAAAGATGTGAGATGTGTGGAGATTTTTCAGTCTAGAATACCTATATTTAGATCAATAGCAAAGATTTTTGGAGGGGGTGGTAGCAGTCATCCTGTTCGTGAGAAGCCGGAACCAGCAATTCCTGAGCCACCTCGACCTTCTGTTGCTTACTTGCTTGTTAGTGATGGTTCTTCTGTTGCAAGTCTTCAGGTATATATGCTAATTTCACTTTTTCCTCTAGATTCAGAATCTGAAGCATTAGAATTTAGAGGGTTTCATTTCCCTTCACTAGATATGCCTTAAGCTACTGTCTCATTGCCCTATGAATCATGATGTGATCAGGGGTACTTTTCTATGTCACCTTTTGACTGTTGTTCAAAAATTCTCAGGTTGTGGTGGACTCCTCTATAGCTCCCCTCAGCCAGCTGCTGCCTATCGGAACTTGTATATTAGTTGAAGGTGTACTAAAGGAGCCATCAATGCAGTCAAAACATAGCATTGAGCTTAAAGTAGAGCAAATACTTCATATAGGGAAAGTGGAAGAAGACAGGTATCCTTTATCAAAGAAACGATTGCCATTGGAGGCGTTGAGAGACTGTTCTCATTTCCGGCCTCGAACAACAACGGTAAGCTTTTCATCCACCACTACTTTTCTACTTTGCACGTCTTGAAGCCATTTCATGTTTGGTTATAACATTTTACTTACAGATGTAGTAGCATGTATTCATTTGGAAATTAACCTTACTTCGTGAATGTTATACTTGAAGTAGAACCTGGAAATGATATGTGAATTGACCATTACAATAGTGCTTGCAAGAGGCGGTGAAACATATGGTGATGCTTATATTTGCTTAGAATGATGATAATTGGATCATATGCATTCAAGGCCCCAACCAAGAATGTGACATAGCCTAAAGTTGAGCCGTTTCAAATGATTAGTTGAAATGTTTTCATATTGTGCAGGTGGCATCTGTTACGAGAATCAGCAGTGCCCTAACTTTTGCGACTCAGACATTCTTCCACGACAAGGGGTTTCTCTATGTGCAGGTGCCCATTATCACAACAACAGATGGCGAAGGATTTAGCGAAAAGTTTCAGGTCACAACTGTTTTGGGAAAAGATGGCAAACAGAATGATACAGGAGGTGTTAGCCTTGAAGTTGTCAAGGCTGCTGTAAAACAGAAAAGTAATCTAGTTGAAGAACTAAAGAGAAGTGAAAGCAATAGAGAGGCACTGGCTTCTGCAATTCTAGATTTGCGTAAAACGAACCAATTAGCATCACAATTAGAAGCAAAAGAGAAACTGAAATCAGGGCCTTCAATGAAGGCTGATAAACCTTCCTTTTATGGAGATTTCTTCTCTCAACAAACTTACCTTACTGTCTCTGGTCTTCTCCATCTGGAGAGCTATGCTTGTGCATTGGGAAATGTTTTCTCATTCGGACCTATATTTCGAGCGGATAGAAAGGAATCTGCAAAGCGAATATCAGAAATGTGGATGGTTGAGGTTCAAATGGCTTTTTCACAATTAGAGGTATGGCAATCATGTTTCCTCCTGTTGTCAGGTTCATGACACACTAGTGCTTAGAAAATCATTTGAAGGCATCATTTCTATAGTCTATTATGATTGAACAGAAGCAGAACTGATTTTATAAACTTTTGCTGGCTTCCAGGATGCAATGAACTGTGCAGATGAATATTTCAAGTTCCTCTGCAAATGGATTTTGCAAAATTGTTCAGAAGACATGAAATTTGTTTCTAAACGTATCGACAAATCTAGCAGCTATCGTCTTGAATCAATGATATCATCTTCAATTGAAAAGATTTCCTACATGGAAGCTTTGAAGAAGGTAAATTGCATTTCCCATCTATTTTTTGCAAACATATTAACCTCAAAACAATTTTATCTCATAATTATCCCTTCTGACAAATGGCGAGCAGGTTGCAGTTAAATTCGAAATAAACCAAGAATGGGGCATTGCTCTAACTCCGGAGCATCTAAGGTATGCCTAATGTGATGTTTCATATGCATATATCCATGACCAAATATCGGGAAAGATGGGAAGTGAGGCATTCTTTCCTAATGCTGGTACTTATTATATGTTAATGGATGACAGTTATTTGGCTGAAGATGTCTATCGTAAGCCTGTAATCATATACAATTATCCAAAAGAACTTAAGCCCTTTTATGTACGACTGAATGATGATGGGAAAACAGCTGCTGCATTTGATATGGTTGTACCCAAGGTAAGCTCAAAATTTCTTCAAAGAGAAGCATGCTTTATAATCGAAGCTTTCCTAATCCTACTTTGGACTGCTTATAAACTGGATGATGTATATTTTGCAGGCTGGAACAATCATCACAGGTAGCCAAAGTGAGGAACGGATTGATATGCTAAACAAAACGTAAGAAACTTGGCACTACTTTCATCTGATACTTGATTTAACTTTAAGGCTAGCTAATCTCGATGAACATTCAGTTTGACAAATGATCAAAACACAGTTGCTTGTTACTGACCAAAACAAGGGCAATGTTTCTATTCTATGTTGTTTATATTTTTTATGCAGGATTGAAGAATTACGCTTGCCAAGAGAGCAGTATGAATGGTACTTGGATCTTCGCAGGCATGGAACAGTCGAGCATTCTGGATTCAGTTTAGGGTTTGATCTTATGGTTCTGTTCACTACTGGCCTCCCTGATGTTAGAGATGTGATCCCTTTTCCAAGGAGCCGCGGCAAAGCAAACAACTAACCAGAATTCAAGAAATTGGTTTCAAGAATCAAGAATTAAATATCATACATTCATACTCTTTGTCTCATGGACAAGAAAATAAAATAAGGAAATATGTAATGGCATAAGCATAACAACAGCATACAAGAGAGGCAAGATGTACTAGTGACCTTATTCTTATGTGTGTAAAGGAAGTTAATTGTTGAAACAGGACAATTCCTATGTTGAGTGATTCTGATTTTCACGACACAAACTAGGGATTAGCTACAACCATTGAAGTATTAACCAGGGAATTTCTGGAATCAATGGGGAAGAAAAATGGATACAGCTCATATCGAACGTAACAGCTGCTATAGAAAATTCGACATCCCTTTCTGTCATCACAAAAGTCAGGGAAATTTCCAATAGCAATAGCCAGACACTGCGCACAGTCTATCCGAGATAGGTCCCTAATGCACTGAACCAGAGCATAAAGTTTCACAAATCTAGATAGTTTCTTTTCACCCTTTCCCAGCCCTCTATTCCCAGGAAAAACAGCTTCAGCTCTTATCTGATCCGTCAGAGCTGCTAGCTCATCATGAAAGTCTTCAAATTCTGTTGCTTCTTCAACATTAAAGTAGACTATGCTAAAATCTGTATCAACTTTTCCAAGGAAATTTATGTTGTCATACCGTAAAAAGCAATAATCGAACCAAATCCTGGCATCGGCCTGGTCTGGACAAACTTCACGGATTTGCTTTGCTGCATCTTGGATACAACTGAAGCAGTCTTTGCTGCTCACATCTCCTCTGCATTGTGCTAGACCATAGACTTTGTCTTGTCCTTTGCCATATGTGACAGTAGCAAAACCAGTCAAGGCAGTCCTGAAAACCAACACAGGCAATAACCTGTCAATATTTGCAAATATCTGGCTGTTGCCACTTATTTCGCTGTCTGCATTGCAGAACTCTCCCGCTCGATCTGCACTGCAAGTGCATAGCAATAATAGGAGGAGAAGGATGGATAATAAATTCATGGTTTACTCGCAATTTGCTTGAATCACCATTACTCGGTGCCTCCTATATTATCATGAATTGTGGGTGGTGGTAGTTGATGAAGGGATCCCACTGCAAGCCCTTATGAACAACTGGCTTGTTTTGTTAGTGGTGGAAAGTGGAGGTAACATGATATTTTTTCTGCTAAACCTATTCATGTTAAATTCTCCGGTGGTTTCATTGCAACCATCCTATCAATGCTTAATTTGCATTCCAGATTTAGTGATGGTGCTGTTACAAGCTGAGTGCACTTAACAAGTAATGTTTCTTAGCACAAGTTAAGCAATGAAACAGTGTTTTAGCATTTGCTGACAATCAGATTAGGTGAATCCAGTGAAGTAAGACCTCAATAATGCCTTCAACCATCTTGTGATTGTGATTCTAAGTCATATTCCACCAATCAAATACCTAAAGTGTGCCTCGTTCTAGCTGATGATGTAAAAGAATAATATAATACTCGGTTTAAATTTTTAGATTGAGACGAATGAGAAATAATTGTAATCTTCATTTATTTACAGCTATGAGAATTACATAGACGAGCATGTATCAAGGTAAAATACTAAGCAAATCAAGATTTGAGATTGATGATAATACACATAACACACAAATCAAGTATCTAATCATGCTACAAATTAACGATCGCATCTCCGACATGCTAAAAGTTCAATCAGAACGTAGTTTAAAGATGGAGTTCTGCCTGCTTTCATTCATCATATTCCTTCATTGAAGCCGATTTCTGCACAATCTATCAGAGCCAAGTCCCTTGTGCATTGTGCCGTGGCATGAAGTGTCTACAATTTAATCTTTTCTTTTCCAAGCCCTTTTTTCTTTGCAGCACACAGCTTGCCATGCAACCTTATCGTGGTTATTAGACATGATTTAACATTCGAGTTACGGGTTAGTCAAATTAACTCGCAATTAAATATGTTGATCTAAGTTAATAAAAAATTATGTCGTCATGGACAAAAAAGTTAAAAGAAAAATAAAACCATGTTGTTTTGACAAAAATTAAAAAAAAATTATTCTTGCATCTCGCTTTCTAAACAGATTAAAAGCAAACTCAGCCTAAAACAGACTTGGAATCAACAAATTGACTAGTCAGACCAGTCTCGGTTTGATAATTATGCATCGAATTGAGCTCTTTGTTTTCTATTAAAATCTTGAGGGTTCGAAACGTTATCTAAAATCAATTAATAAATATCCTTAGATGTGTCTCTTTTCCAAAGAAATCCTCCTTGCTATACCTCAAAAAGCAGTCGTGGTACCAGTAATTCGTTGCATCAGCTTGGTTTGGACAAATATTTCTAAGGCAAGTCCCGGCCATAGTCTTTTCGCTGGCGTTTACCAAAGAGGTACCAGGAGGAGGCAGTTTTGGAAAGTGCTTATTTTCATCCAAAAAAAAGTAGTTCGATTAATTTTGATTCAAAATCGAGGAAAATTTTGGATCATTTAGCCTTCTTTTCTTCTTTTCTGAAGGATTAATTTTACACCATTTTTCCTTCAGTGCATGACAACAGGACGGGCAATGCTACCGATTTCGTAAAAGATAATTTTCAGCGGAGACCTGCAAAAAGCAGGTCTCATCAATCTCATGCTGCAGGTCAACCAAGTTACACAAAGAAGTTGGTATTCATGGATAAATCTGCTAAAATTAGAAGAAGTGCTGTAGCTAAAAAAATCCATGAGATAAATCAATAAGCCATGGCGTTGTAGGGAAAATTAAATTTAGCGTGGCAATGAATAAAATTTGTAATTAAACGTAGTAATAAAATCAAAATATCTAGTAGTTATTAGTTAATAATGTTGATAATCCTCGAATCAATCAGCGGGTTGTTCTACACATACTTTAATGTATTATTTGTTGACGTAACAGACCGGATCGGGTTTAGTATGTGTTTGATACCAACGTAGTTTCTGTAGTTACGGTTTGAGAAAACAGGTTTTTAAAAATTTATAAATTATAGATTTCTTTAAACCCGTTTTTACAGCAGTTAGATGAAAGAAAAAAAAAAAAGCAGAAGTTCCCATTGCTGTATATGACCCTGCAGCAGTTCCCATTGCTGCAGAAGTTTGGAAAATTGTTGACCGCAAAAGCTAAGCAATGAGCAGAGAGCACAATCTACTGGGGCCAAGTCCCTTGTGCATTGTACCAGAGCACAAGTGTCGCGAAAGTTGACAACTCGCTCTTTCCTGTTCCAAGCCCTTCATTCTCTGCCAGAACTGCTTCTGATCTCATCTTATTCATCAAAGCTCCAAGTTTTCTGTTAAAATCTTCAGGATCCGTTACACTCTCAACAGTAAAGTAATAGATACCAAAACCTTTGTCGACTTTTTCAATGAAATTCCCTATTGTTATACCTTAAAAAGCAGCAGTCATACCAAATCCTTGCGTCCGTATGGTTTGGACAAAGTTGGAGGCCTTGCTTTCCTGAGCAGTCTTTGCTGCTCGAAGGCATATTAGCTCAATTCGTTTCGACCATCACCCCTGCATTGTGCCAGGCCATAGAATTTAACAGGTGTAGCCAGTAGCTCATCAATTTTTGCTGATGTAGAGCTCTTGTTACCTGTGTAGTGAAGAGGGTTGTTTCACCTCCTTCATTAAACAAGTTCCTCAAAGGATCTGTGGCAATGGAGGGGTAGAGAAGTAGCACAGCAAGAAGAGCACGGTATAAAACGTTTTTCGTTGTTTGCCTCAAATTGGAATGCCCTTGAAGCTCCATCGTTACTTTGAGGTTCTTCTTCTGAGCTTGACTTATGAGGGTCTGATTAGTGGGTGTGGTGGGGATATTGAAGCAGACATTCTTTACTAATTGGCTCACCCCAAGAGTATACCACAATGAGTGGACGAAAAAGATGGCTGGTTCAATGATACAGCACATTTTCACCTTCAAAGTCCAAGCAGTGGCCTAGCTCGCATAATTGGGGCCCGAGTGGTCTCTCGTTTATTTATTCTAGCATTAAAATATATCTGCCCTTGGCCTGCCGTCACACACTACATACATAAATTTCTCGTAGGATTTGTTGGCAATACAACTATCTGCTGTTAAGGATCATTACAGGAACCCAGGCAAGCAAATTCATGTAATGGCTGCGATCTTCTAGCGAATTGCACTAATTAATGTGATGAGCTTGAACCAATTGGTGCCTTCACGTGGCTTCTTGTTTTTATATTTTAAATTATTTTTTATATTTTTGAATTTTTTTAATGTATTAATATCAAAAATAATTTTAAAAAATATTATTTTATTATATTTTTAAATAAAACAATGATTTCTATTTTCTGCAAAAGGCCTAGGCCCTAGAAAAGTGATCTTTTATAATTGTCTAAATAGGGTTAGCCTCTCTTACCTTCGTGACGTTAAAAACCTAATTACATTAACCGCATTAATACTTTTTTAAAAAACAATTAAAATCCTACCTAAATTAGGTTTGGAATTGCAGATTTTCCGAATTAATATGCCCCGTCGAGCCACGCTTATTATTTTGATAATTAATGGTTATCTAACCTGTTTTTTTTTCTGTTAGTCAAATGATTTTTTTTAGCAAAAAAAAAATACATGTTTTTTCAATATGTTTTTTTATAAAAAAATCCTATAATAAATCAAAAGGTTCATACATATATTTAATTTAAAAAATTATTTTAAAGAATACATATTAAAATAGTGATAAATATATAAAGTATAAAGAAAACAAAAAAAAATCAAAGCAAGTTTTTTATTCACAAAAAGAATTGCATATGAAAATTACAAACCTAGTACTCATAATAATAAAAAAAATAAAAAAATATATAATTTTATCATCGTTACAGTAAAATATTTACAAAATTACTATTTCTACTGTGTTTTTTTATTTTTTTTATAGTATATTGTATAATAATGAATGGGACATCTGATTCTAGATATTCCTCGTTATTTTGACATTTTTCATTATTAAAAAGAAATATATAAGAGTACTTTTTCACTAGGAAAAAATTGAAAAGATATTTTTATGAGCCTTTAATTCTCCGACCACAAACTGGAAAGCAATACTAAAAGCCCCAACTTCTCTAGTCAAAGCCACCGCCAAAATCCATCACAAAAGAGCTCCGCCAATTACGCAGCCAGTCTGCGCCTGTCTCAGTGCAAATGCCAGTTGCCCCTTTCACACATCCCAAAACGTAAGAAAATCCCATCACTAACTATAATAATCCACACGTAAACCAAAGCAACTCCTTGTTGCGGCAACAATGGGTCGAGAACAAGAAGAAGGGGAAGGGGGTGAAGAGTACTTGTTCAAGATAGTGGTCATAGGAGACTCTGCTGTTGGGAAATCCAACTTGTTGTCAAGATTTGCTAGAAATGAGTTTGATAGCAATTCAAAGGCTACAATTGGGGTAGAGTTCCAGACCCAAGTGGTGGATATTGATGGCAAAGAAATCAAGGCACAGATCTGGGACACTGCTGGTCAAGAGAGGTTTAGAGCTGTCACCTCTGCTTACTATAGAGGTGCTGTTGGTGCTCTCATTGTTTATGATATCACCAGGAGGACGAGCTTTGATAGTGTTAAGAGGTGGCTTGATGAACTTGGCAGTAAGTTTCTTGTTCTTGTTCGTTCTTTCTTCTTTCTGTTTGGTTGCTGAGAGAATCGAAACGTTAATTGGTTGTGGCTTTGATGGGCTCAATAGTGTAGTTATGTAAACTATAATATTGTTTTATTTGAATGTTAGGAATAGCTTAAAAATTTCATCTTCTCATAAACAAATGGTAAAACAACATGAAATGTTGCAGATCAAACATGGAGCCTTATTAACTAGTAGATGAGTGGTGAGCAGAAATCGACTGTACTCTGCCTTCCCATATGCTAATGTTGCAGCAGACCAGTAGCATCTTAAAAACAGAAAATGCAGGGTTTTGAAGTATCTTAGTGATTGTTTTCTCAAGTCTAATACTTCATTCATGCATTCGAGTCTAAACCGATAGCACAAATATATGTGGCTTGTGAAAGCAAAGCTGAGTTATAGCAACATTTGTACTACATTATGATGATCCTTATGATGATCAAAAAGGATTGATATAGCATTTAGATTTATTAGCATCTTAAATCCAGTTTCCTCTCTTCAGGACCCCCAACGGTGTAACAATCTAGGCATTTTTAGTTTAAAATGAACATTCTTGGTACCTTGACATTATAACTTGAACAGTGATTGGCGAAAACGAGAGTCGAACACTACTTTCTGTTAACTCAACAGCCATTATCAACTTAGGGTGACCTTTCAGGATGGTTGGCCCATAACCAATCCAAGCATGAAGTGGAAAAGTGGGGGAAAGCAGGTATGTGGACTATTCACGGATATGTATGGTGCAAACATGTTACAAGGTCTTAAAGAGTGTAGTTGTTGATTTTCAGTACTGTGGAGTGCTTTTCTAACCTGTTGTTCTGCGAGCCTTAATACCTATATACCTTAATTTTGCTGGACCTGGCACCAAAGGACATACCGAAAGAGTACTTGTTGAGATCAAGGTTTAATTGAGTTGAGTTGAGTTGTGCACTGTTTACCATAATTATCACCTCATATCCTCCTTAGAGTCAATAGTCAGTTCTTTATCCTTTGGATCTGGGAATTTGAGAAGAGTGAAATTTCAGTTGTCTGATAACAGTTTGATTCGATAAATGTAGACTCTAATGATACTAATTGGTAAAAGATTTTGTTCAAATCCTCTACTGAAAAACAGCGACAGCTTGGAAACTAAAGAGCATTTGATATTTGAAATATGTGAAATTCTAGCTTCTGTTATCCCCTCAAGAAAAGAAAAAATCTTTAGCCTAACAGGTGTTTTTTCATCCCTTAAAATTATTCTTTCAGAATTGTCAAAAACTTGACATTTTTTTGCGTAATTTGCAGCTCATTGCGACACTGCGATCGCTAGAATGCTTGTAGGGAACAAGTGTGATCTTGACAGTATCAGAGAAGTGAGTAGAGACGAGGGCAAGAGCCTTGCGGAGGAAGAAAGCCTATTCTTCATGGAGACATCTGCCCTTGATTCTACTAATGTTGAAGCTGCTTTCGAGGTTGTTATCCGTGAAATCTACAATAATATGAGCAGGAAAATCTTAAACTCTGATTCATACAAGGCTGAGCTGACAGCCAATCGAGTGAGCCTGGTGAATGGGGACAACTCGTCCAAAAAGTATGGCTTCTCTTGCTGCAATACATAGTCTCTTTTCTTTCTGGAGTGTAACTCGAGTCCGAGTCCGGTGTCTGAATTCTTTTTGTCAGATCGGCGCTGCATTTTACTTACTATTATCCTTGGCAACAAGTATAAAAATCATTTAAGCCTTTTTTCGAACTAGTAGTCGTCACTGCGTGTGTTGTATGATGTGACTTGTTTTTTGAGAATTTAAACCGCTGATGATGCTTGCACTGCATAGTGACCAAGGAAAAACAGATACGGAGACCGAATATATATTTTCATTTATAGGTATTTAAAAGTATTGTAGTATTTTTAAAAATATATATATATATATATATATATTAAAATAATATTTTTTTAATTTTTTAAAAATTATTTTTTACTAGCCTATCAAAATAATTTAAAAATATCAAAAAAATAATTAATTTAAAGTAAACAAAAAAATAAAAATTAATTTTTTTTTGAAAAACGAACTTACCTTTAATATTCAAAATCAGACGTTCCAGTTTCCCTTTCCATCGTTCCTGTTACCTTACTCTACAAATGATATCATGTCTTGAAATGAGAAGAGTAAAGAGAGATATGCTTGTCCCATCTGGCCACACAAACCAAGGTTGTCATTAATTTTTAATGAATTGTTAATTTTTATGCATAAAGTTGATGACGTACTACACTATTAAAGAATTAATTAAATTATTTATATATCATTATTCAAAATCACAAAGGGGATCACATGCAATACGCATCAAAATAGCTAGTTTCCACTAAATAGTTCGGTTGGCATTTTTGTTATCTGCACCCCAAGGCCTGGAATCCAGGCAAATACCAATACAAATGGCAGTGTATACGGCTTCATATACGTATATTATAATAATAATTTTTTTCCCAAAACAAAAACTAAAATCGTGTTGGAGGGCAAGATCCCGAAAAAAAATGAAAGGTAAGAAGGGGGGCTCTAAGGATGGATTTACATGACTAGAATGAACAAATGGCCGAATACTGATATCTTCGGAACTAAGATAAATACCATTTACACTAAGCTATAATGGAAAGGTACATGTTTTCACCACATATAATGGGAAAGTATAAAAGAAATTAGGGCTTCCTCAAAGCAGATGCTGCACCCATGACAACAGCCAGTACAATGCCAAGACCGGCCCCGAGGGAGGCGCCGACAGCCGCAGCGGTTAAAGAAGATGCCTTGGCTTTAGAGTTTCGACTGGCATCTATTGCCAGTGCATGTTCTCGTGCCAGCTCTGCCAAAAGCCTATCTCTAGCAAATTCCTTGAATCAAAACCAACAAGGCATTCAGAATTTGTCCAAAGCATGTCAAGGAGATCGATATAAATATCACAAAAGAGTAGGAAGTGCAGCAGGCACATGGTTTCCTGCTTGATGTGGAAAGAAATCCAGTCAACATTATTAAATTAAGTTGACTTCAGCATACGAAGTGTGAGTAAGTAAAAAGGCCATCTGATCAATGAGATCCAATCACCACATGGAAATTGGATGTCGCAGTTGTACCTGATCATGTGGCAGGCAGTGGAATGAAACTGTAGTTCCTATGTTTTGTTCTTTTCAAGCCAAACCGATTGCTTGATTATCAATACCTTCTTTTAAGGAATTTATTCCCAATGGATTTTCAATATGAGAAAAGAACAGAGCTTTTTTAATTGGATTACTTTTTTAATTGGATTAAGAGTCTATACCTGTAAAGAGGCCTCTTCATGGCTCTGCAGCACACGGTGGACAAGTTGACAAAGTGAGTTCACACCCTCAACAGCAAAAGTGGTGTCTCGTTTCTGAAATGGCCACCGGACAAGATTAATTGGATCAAAACTAAGCTTTTGAGCACCTGTTTTCCCATAAGAATCTCCATTACTTGCAGTCAATGACAATGAGGCACTTGCTGCACTGGACATGACATAGGGACAGGAATTGACAACTTCTGCAGTATTTGGAGATGCTTGGTACGCCTGCAAAACAGCATCAATTGCTGGCTTTTGTTGGTGTGCACTCACAGAGAATTTGTTTGTTACAGCAATAACCCAAGGAATTCCAAGAACTTTAGCCTCATCTAATAGAAGTGAAAGGACTGGCTGTTGCTGTGAGGCATTCGGTTTACTGCAACGAGGAATCTTATGGGAGAGGTTGTGCACAAGAATTATCAAATCTGTCTTCCTACCAAGGTCACGAATTCCCATCCACAGTTCATCCCTGAAATGAGAGACTTCCATATGCAGCTCCTGCAATAAACAAACAAAACAAAAGGTCAAAGGTGTAGGAAATGTCAATGAGAAAAGGGCTTGCCAAAGCAGGCAGAATTTGGACACACTCCAATGCTTCAGCATTTTTGCTCAAAACTACGAAAACTCAAACATCACCATTGTTTGTCCTCAACAATGGCTTGTGGAAAGAATAGAAAAAATAAAAAACATAATTCAGAAAAACTAAAAGAAGGCAAGTTCTCCCCAAAACTCACTGTCAGAACTTGGAACAAAAACCATGAAGGTTGGATTAAAGGAAAATGGAAAAAAAAAAATAGGCTCTTACTGATGCAGGAGTTTTATTAAGGTTATTTTAATCTTTCAATAATCTTGTTAAGCCTTGTATCTGCTCATCTATTGCTGTTCTCCCAACTAATCTATGCCACTTACCCTTCTGGAAAGAAGAAAGACATTCTACTAAATGCTGTACAACTAAATTTGACAAGAAAAAAAAAAGGGTGAGCTAGAAAGATTTATATCTACATGCATGCCAACATTGCAAATAGAGTTCCAACAGAGATGCAGTGTGAAACATACCTGCAAATTTACTCCAGCTGAATCCAAGTAGCATACACCACCAGCAACACCTTCTTGAATATCAGCCTCTAAATTAATATTCTCAAAATTGGTAATGGCGGTTAGTCTGCCTTGACCCATAATAGCCTTAAAAAGAGAAGTTTTACCCGCACCCTACACAACAGAACTCATCATTGCATACATTGAGTAGAAAACTAGCCAAACAAAATTTGTATAATCAGAGTTATATGTTGAATATTCTCACCTCAAGACCAAGTAAGCGCACTCTACGTGTTCTGACATGGACCTCCTTTGAGACAGTTGCAAAATCACTTGTACAAAAAATACAAAAATCACTCAAACCATCTGGTCGGAGGAACTTCTCATCATTTCCTGAACTGTTTTCTTTAATGAGATTCGCAGCATCTGAATCAATAGAAGGAAAAACAGGCATAAAAGAATCTGTTACTATTGGATGCTTTGGTGGTCGTCTCAGTGGTGCCCCAACTAAGACCCTTATCTTTTGTAATTCTGGCTGTGATCCATTATTTGAATAGTAGCTGGGTGCTGAAGGAAATGACTCCACTGTAGTTGAACACCTGGATGCAAAAAGCATATGATTAACATAAATTAAGTAAACTACATAGCTTTCATTCATCACTTCTTGAGATATTATTTTTTTTAATTGACCAATAAACTTAATATGTTGATGGCTCTAAGTAAATTCTAAATGCAGCACAAACAAATATCTGGGCAGGTTGTGAAGAATTTAACCGACAACATTGACGTTCACATATAGCAAAATATATCCATGGAGACACACAATACTTGAAAAGCATTGAAAATTCATTAAAGGAGTAAAAAATGGAGAGTACTGAAGCAGCATCATTGCCCAGGTGGAAAAGAAGCAAGCCAGGTTCAAAACAAACTGAAATTACAAGGCATGATGATTAGACTTGGCAACTGGGTCTGGTTGTCTCAGGTTTGGAGGTATTAAGTGCTCAAGTCTGTGCGTCTTGATCCTAACCCTAACCCATCAGGTTTGGGCAAGTTCAGGTCATCCCACAGGTTTGAGAGCATTTTTTTCTTGCAGATGAAAAGATTTGACTATTATTACAAACTAAAATCTAGATGCATGTATATGAAATTATGAATTGTGCACATCTCATACAATTATGATAGTTACCAAAACATATATATTCGTATTAGCAATGAATTAAAAGTCAAAATTTAATGGAGTAACTTTTTGTCCAATTATTTCTGCATCACTTCTTGGTTTTCAAGAAAATAACAATGATCGAAAATCGAAATATTTGTTCTGTTTTAAAGATATAATACTTTCTCATATGGAGCAAACACATTACACATGCATTTTTTTTCTATGAAAATTATCTCATAAGAAAAGAAAAGATGAGAGTGTGGCAACATATTCAATTTTTTTCTTGATAAGCTAAACAAATTTGTCAAACCACAAATGCCATCTTTATTTATGTGTGTGCTTGTGTGTGTAAGTTAGACAACAATTGTGTTATGAAAACCACCAACAATACAAAGAAGAACATCTAGATATACAAGGAAAGACAACCGAGGAGAGTACAAATCTTAATGGAGAGTAGAAAAGGGAAAAAAAATAGATTGCTTTTGTTTTTTATTTAACCAAATGGAAGAAAAAGTTTAAAAGTTTTGAAGTAGCATTGTTTATCTATTACTTTAGCAGACTTCATGTTTGGCAAACTTAAAGTTTACTATAATGCTTGCCCCAAGGATTACCCACAGGTCGTTTAGCCCAACCCAAAAATTTCAAGTTATTTCAGGTTGGGTCTACCCAATATAAGCAAAAGCTGACTTTATGTGCTGAAGGCATGCACAAAGAGAAAATAAGATCATCACCAATAAATGAGGTACATGCATACCAGATAGGATTCCAGATGAAAGGAATCATGATATGATAAGATGCCAAATGAATAGAACGACATCATTTATCGAATGAAAAAAACGTGCAAGCATTATGTGATTAGGTTGTATAGATGTACTGAAAACTTGGAAGTTCTAAACACTGTTTAGCCCCATATTGGATGCTCAAGATAACCTCTTGAAAATTCTATATTGCATGAAAAAGAAAATAGGGGGCAGACAAGGACAATACCAGTTACCATTTACTTGAGCATGAACCAGATTACAAAGGTGCAACCTAAAACCCGTGATATCAACTTTTAAGGGCTCTCCATTCTTATCATCAGGAATACCACTCCATCCAAGAGGAACAATTGAAGTAGCTGTGCGAATAACTGGTAAATCCACAATATGTGCAAGCTCTACAGCACCAGCAACTGCAAGCCCAAGCCACTGTTGCAAATTCGGAAATTGAGGCAGTTGCTCAATTCCTAGGAAAGATGATGTGCCATCCCCCATGCACATATCATAGATTCTGCACACAATAAATGGGAGAAAATATGCATCTCATGCCAATTTTAACAAAAAGAAACTTGCATGTAAGAGAAGAATTTCCAAATTCCAAAACATAATGCAGATGTATGAGCAATCTAGCTGCTTTACAATCCAACCATCTAGAAACCATGTTTTCCTGTTCCAAGAATGAAGCAGCCTAGTAATTTAGGCAATGGCAGATTTGTAATTTTGGAAAACAAAATCTGCGAAGACAAATATTTGCTAGCAATTTAAGAAATGTTGAGCACTTTTTACTTGGGAAAATTAATTTCTTATTCAGGTTTCTCTTAATTGGTCAAATAGAAATAGTAATGATTCTTTTATACAAATCCATGCCAAGTAGGAATACGAATAACTCAAACGTATAAATATGCTTATAACGTTTTAATTTGAGCATCAGTGAATTATTATTAATAAAGTGTGGCCTTTTGCTTTGAGAGTGATGCTTTCATTAAGGAGTGAATCCTTAAACCCTAGGTGAGAAGCTTAGGTAAGGAAATTCCTTGAATCTACTAGTGTGAGGCTAGTAGGTTTAATTCTGTTTTTCTTTAATCTTTCTACTTACAGAACTGTTCTCAACTACCAAGTCCCTAAACAAAATAAAACATAACCCCAAAACACAGCTGGTTACAAACTTCCCCTACAATTGGATTACTGATTTCTAGAGGGAAGGTGAGGACATGACCACTACATTTCTACCATGCCACCAAACTATTGATGTAGAAGGAGACAAAAGGAAGAGTGCCTATGAAAAAAATGAGCATTAAATACATCTACAATCAATCATTTAGATATATGAGCAACAACCTGAAACCTCCTTTTTTTGGAAAAGAATAACAAAGCCCTACCCCTATGTTGACACCACTACCATCTGTTACTGAGTGAAAATTCCAGTGTTGGAATTAAATTGAATTCAAAATTTCAGGTAGCATAACTTGCCAACAGATTGGGGCTTGAATATTTGCTTGTTCACAACATCAATGAGCTATTAACCACAAAAAGTGATATGGAGCATGTTTCCTTTCATCTTCAAAAGAGTTGGATTCTAATCATTGGGAAGTCCCATTTCAGAAACAAGAGACAATATTACTGGATTAACAAAACTCTCAAACTCCAGTTTATTTCTAATATCCCAAACATGACACGTAACTAGAGAGGAGGTAGGAAATCACTGAACTTCTCCTGATTGGCAATGAACCTGGTTCGATTGATAACCTTGCATTACATTTCTGTTGGTAAAAATTCTTGTATTTTTCAGCTTCACAACTAATTTTTCTCCCAAATGACACCTGCTCACAAGTTATGATAATGCTGGACAACTTTTAGCCTTGAATCTGATGCTATGTGAAGAGTTCTTTGCATTCCATTTTAGTTGTCCAAAGAAAGAAGAGAGAGGTAAAGGGCGAAAAAATGAGAAAGAGAAGAGCTTTCAAAGAAGAGTAAAGCATCTGCAGAATTTCCTATAGCAGAAAGTTGCAACTAAATTAGAACTGCAGCTGCATCATGTGAAATTAAAGCTGAAACTGATAAAGCATACAAGTACAACTATAAATCTAGGCATAATGATGGTTGCATATGTGAGGGAATGGAACATGCGCAAGCCAGCTGATATGATTGATACTATCAATCCAGGTGAAAAAATCACACCAGCTGAAATTGCAGTTCAAGTTTTTCAAATACACCAAGTAATCTTCAGCGGACAACAATATGGTACCTTTGAAATCGAAACCTATATGACTTCATTGAATGTGATTGAAGTCGTTCCCTTAGCTCAGCAATCACAGATCTGACCTGAAAATGTCTTTGCCAGAAGAAAGCAAACAAAATGAGAGATCCCAGAGTTTTTACCTCCTGGCTTCAGCAGATACTGGTGCACAAAACACTACTAAAAATTGTGCAATTTATCATGATGTTCAAAAATCCTATCACAGAAAAAAAAGCTGGAGTGAAAACAAATGGGGTAAGCAAAGGGACTCGTACCGATGTCAATTTAGAGTACTCTGTACCCGACAATAATTCCACTGATGAGTTCCCCAAGAGAAAGAGCTGGCATGAATGAAATATCTTTGTTAATAATTCATTACTGAGCAAGATGAGCCATGGAAACTATGACTTCTCTGAGATAAGAGACCACTCATTGGTGCAATGGTAAAATATGTGGCTGACAACCACAACCACAAGGGTGTAGATTCAATTTTCAAGAGCAGGTAATTCATGCATAAAAATTAATGTGGTGTTTGGTATATCTGATGGTATAGGACAACCATGACACTTCAAATGCACTTGTTTTTGGTGCATGCATGGAAAAGGACAAAAGACAAGTTTTGTACCCTCCTGTAGCCAGAATTCCATGTCACCTCCCCAATGAGATAATTTTGTCCTGTCAGGTGTATACTCATCAAATAGACCCTATAAGAAAAACTGTTTCCGAAATTCCCCTCCCATGACCCTACGATGGAAGACCTTAACTATGTACAGCCTTTTTATTCAATCAAATAATAAAATGAAACACCACAGTCATATACTTAAACTGAGGCCACCTTGCAGGACAAATAACAGATGCCTTGACCTAAATATCCACTGCCAGTTGATTTTTTCCCCTTTCTGTGGTGAACTTTTTAGTTGTATTTGGCTAAATCCAACTCAAACTTAGGCTTGGGTATCATGACAAGGAACCGCACAACTAGGGTGAAGGAAATAAGAGCAGAGACCGCATTTAACTGCACTAGAAACTTAGGTGCTCTTTACATAAAAATGAAAAACCAGGGAAGTAAACAGCTAGAATGTTGGCACTGACTCACATTCCACAAGGGCGGTTGAGGATTGATGCACATCTTGATGGGATACAGATTGGAAATCCAACAAGGTGTTCGTATTCAAATGCACCACCAATTGCTTGCCTCCATCAACTGGTTTAGCAAAATTGGGTTAAGAGGTTGAGTGCGTAAACCAATTTACTTGATGTTGGATTATAGGAAATTTCCAGGGCGACATATCCAAAAGGACTAATATTCCCAAGCAAGCTCATATGCCAAGATAAGACCACAATTCTAGCATAATTGCAAACTGTTCAAAAGTATCATTACTTCTCCCTCCTCACCAAAGAAATCCCTAGTGACCTATCTATCTTAATAGTCATGCTAGCTGAGATCATGAACCAACAAAAGGAAACAACAGTGATAATCAATGCCTGTTATGTAAGGGAAACACTGAAGCAAAGGAGCCTAAGCAACTGAAAACCATATTTTGAGAAATAAAATTTATAGAACAAAGGAGGGAAGCAAAGTAGCAAAGTTTTTGTTCAAGAATGTAGGTTAACGGAAAAACACAGAAGACTAGTCCAAGGAGGAATACCCCTCATCACACTATTACATACTATCTTTTGAAATTATCAAAGAAAATTAAAAGGCATTCATCCAAACATGCTAATGGAACCCATTAATGAAAGGAACAGAAACCACAACCAATCAATTACCGATAATGTTTTTACAGTTCATTCATATTTCATCTCTCAAGCATGTTAACATGTCCAAAACAAATACCAACCAGAAAGCAATATAAAATAAAGTATCAGTTCATGTTATTACCTGACCAAATGGGACATATGAAGGCAAATAAGGTACTCTATTCCAGTTCCTTTTATTCTCACTTTTAGCATTAGTTTTTTCAGCCACTTTTCCAGTCATTGCCTCGTTTGGTAGCCCATTATTATTGTCAGATAATGGCTTAAGAGATATGCCATCAGAACCCTCTTGGATTTCAAGAGATTGCGGTTCAGCTACATTCTCGATTGAAGGTCTTGCAGAATTAGCTGCTGAGGTTGCTTCTATAGGATCAACTTGTTTTCCATTGTATTTATTATATTGCCTTCGAAAACCTTCTAAAGGCACAAGTTTTGCAAGTCTCCAAAAAGAAGTCTGCACAGGGCCTAAGCCCATAACCAACTGCTCCCCCTCATTCTCTTTTGGCTTCTGCGCCCTTGGTTTTTCTGTTCTTTCCTCATGTTTTGATGTAATTCCACTGGAACTTTCAACCTCGGCATTGTTTGACAAAGGTTGAGCGTTATAATGATGAAAATAAGCAGGAGATAGGATGCGGGGCACCAAATCCTCTGGTATGCAGTAACTCTTAAAATGGTGTTGCCAGCCTTTTTTATGGACATAACTGAATGAGATTTGAGAGAGGAGAGAGGATATCATAAATTAACATTTTTTGCAGAAGAGAGCGAACAAAAAGGTGTATCTAGATTTTCAATTATTTCATCATGTGAGAGAGATGGCAATCAAAGAGGTGAAATGGAGCGTACTCTCGTAAAGCAGCATTCCCAACTGGCGGTTGAGAAAATGTGATGCATTTAACCTGGATTCTTTCATTTTCTTTTGATGGTGAGGATGCACCAATGACCCTCAGAATGGCAAGGGTAGCTAAAGCTGCCACCTGAAAAAGACAGAACAGGAGAATATGAGAAATACAAAACCAAAGCAATTAATCCAATGAAGCTTACAGAGCAAGCCAGTCAAACTTACAGCTCCACCGAGTGAATGTCCACATAATACAAGTTTTCGATTCTTCTTCTGAGCAAGCTTGTACAATTCTAAAGCAGGAATCCCCTTAGCACGAGCCATGAAACCCTAAGATAAAATTTAAGAGGAAAAAATCAAAACAGTAGATAAGTATAAATCTGCACCAGAACATGGACAGCTAAAGTCAATGATATAATTGAGAAACGCAGTATACTAGATCATAACAGTCAAAAGACATTGGGGTATACAATTGAACTATATTGAAAGGTTTTGAAAATGATAGATTGCAAACTTACTCGATGGGCAGCAGGCTTAATTTGATCTTTTAGTTGTTTTGGTTTTGATTGGGAAGCATTCAAACAATTTTCACCACTATCCTTCTGGCTTTCACATTGGCCAGATTCAACAACATCCATCCGGACAGTATCCTCTCCAGTATCCTCATGAAATATAGCACCTTGCAGTATATTTGCATCGGTCATGACATCCCTAGTCATAACAATTTCAATAAACAAAATCACCTTCTCAGAACCAAAAGATCTTTCAACATCCAACCCACAAAATATCCACAATACTTACTTGTACTGCTTTGTTCCAATAAATGAAGCAAATAGTGTGTCGCCTGCTTCTGCCAATAAGTACCTTCACAAACCCCCCCAAAAAAAAAGCAAATAAGCCATAACATAAGCCCAAAATCAACAAGCACTCCTTGAACAAATGTTCACCCACATAGGCACAGTCAAAACCTCATTCAAATTCTACATAAACAGAAACGCTCCGATTCATCCAAATCCCATTATATTTACACCGCTCTAAGGATAGCTTGAGGTTGCATTGAACTCTAAAATAATAAAAACTCCAAGTGCAACATACATAAGAAAACAAATAATTCTACCTTGTTTATCTTATCAATTAAAAAGGAAAAAAAAAAAGCGAACCTGTGAGGTACGTGATCTGCAGACTGCTGCACGCGTTCCAGAGCAACGATTTGCCCTCCAAAATCAGCCTTAAATTTATTCACGACTCGAACCATCTCATCAGCAGGTCTCTATCAAGAGAATAAATAATTTTAAAAAAAATATATTTGATTTTCTAAGAAACCAAACAGTAAAGTGTGGTTTAATTAATGTTCTTTCTACCTTGTAGACGCATTCAGAGAGTACCATGCAACATAGAATGTCCTGCAAATCGGCAACGGACTCAGCCTTGACGGCATTACAGAGATCGTGAAGCTGTTTCTTCCTGAGTTCGTACTCTTGTTGAATTATCTTTCTGTGTTCTCTTTCGTCTCCGTTGATCCACGGAGGCCACCGCATTCTCCACTGCAGTGGCCCCCATGATACCTTGAGGATCCTGGCTCTCTGGTCTCTGATCCATGCCTCTACTCTGTTCTGTATCGAATCCATTGAAGAAAGATTTTGAGGATTGGATTGGAAGGTGACGAGGAAACCCTAGCGACAGAGTGATTGAAAAATAGATTCGAAGGAGAAGGCGCCAGGGAAAGAGAAACGTGTGTGTGGTGACGGGTGACTGTGACCGTGACCGTGTCCGTGGAAGGAACTGCAGCTGGGGCAATCTGCGTACAAAG
>Ga0325410_1002290_pt1 | contig 21402 bp, 10 predicted proteins | sample PopdelMetagenome_16_FD_206182 | JGI IMG/M metagenome (GOLD analysis project Ga0325410, IMG submission 206182) | Populus deltoides microbial communities from Bellville, Georgia, United States - Xylem-PdIQD-R3 | ecosystem: Host-associated > Plants > Phyllosphere > Stem > Wood/Secondary xylem...
GGAAAGTGAATTCCGGGGAAAGTGAATTCCAGGAAAGTGAATTTTGAGAAAGTATTTTTCGATATTTGGTAGTGTAATGAAAAATAAGTTGGAAAACACTTTCCAGTGTTTGGTTATGTCATGGAAAATGACCTAGAAAATAACTTATTAATGTTTTATTTTTCTCAAGTTTATTAAAATAATGAGGAACAAATCTTAAAAATTAAAAAGTTGAATGAAAATGAAATTAAAAAAAATATAATTTCATAAATTATCTCAAATAAAATAAATAATAATCAAAATAATAGACATTAAATCTAAAAAATTAAAAAAAATAATAGGTGAAGAAATTAAAATAATAATAATTAACATTTCATAAATTATTTCAAATAAAATAAGTAACAATCAAAAGAATGAAGACCAAATTTGATAGATAAAAAATTTTAATAAAAAAATGATAAGAAAAAAGCAAATAACAATTATAAAAATGAGGACCAAAATTAATATAAAAATTAAATTTTAAGAGATGGAATTAAAAAATAAATATTCAAAACAAATTATATATATTAATCAAAATTTTGATGATCAAATTTAATATAATCAGCAAATAATGATATTTCTAAATTTTTCACAACTTCCGAAAAGTGTTTTCCGCCTAAATTTTCCAGGAAAACACATTCCTGAAAACTAAGCCAAATTTTTCCTTGACTGGAAAGTGTTTTCCATTGACCAACTTTTTTAATGGCGAACAAACACAGAAAAGTTTGGAAAGTGATTTCCCGAAAACCATTTTCTGAAAAATAAACACAGCCTTAATAGGATTCTTAACTTAGTACGGCAATTAATAATTATGAATAAGATTTTGTGAATAAAATGACAGTAAATCAGGTGTTTTGACAACTAAAAACTTTAATCTATTATTTTAATACATTTTTAATTTAATGAAAAATATTTTTGTAAAACCACCAAGTGTGCATAAGAACAAAATTGACTCGTATCCTTTATCAGTCTGACAGTGAATATTTCCTTGCAATCAGCATTGTTTTTGCATGTAATGGCTCCTACTTGCTGTCCTCTAAACTTGTAGGACTACGACATTGTATGTAAGATTTAAGTGTGTGGTTTTCAATGCTCCCCGAATGTGTTGTCCTCTTCGATGTAATATTCCTGAATCTGCATTTGCAGATTACTCTCTTTTTCAATGTTGTGCTCGAAGCATGCCATGCTCTGCTGTTTCATGTAATTTACCATTTCAACTTCCTGTCCAGGGCTTTCTTGGTTTGAGTGGAGCAATACTGATCCAACTCTACCAAACAGTGTGCAATGGTGATCCTGGCACTTTCCTTCTTCTTCTTGCGCTGACGCCAACTCTAGTCTCTCTCTTGTTTATGAGTTTGGTACGAAACTATGACACAAATACAAAAGATGACAAGAAGTACTTGAATGCTTTCTCTGCAGTTTCTCTGATTATTGCAGCTTATCTCACAATCATCATAATTTTGGAAAACATCAGTAGTCTGTCATCATTGGCGCGCATAATTACGTTCACAGTCTTGCTGCTTCTAGTTGCCTCACCTCTTGGAATTGCAGTCAGAGCCCATAGAGAGGACTCTGATAGGTATGCACAAGCGTTACTGGAACAGAGGGGTAGCAAACAGAACCCAGTGATATCTTCTGAGATCTGTAAAGCAGAGGATTCTATAGAATATCATGAACTTCCTAGTGAAGAAGGTCAAGCAAAGCCTGCTTCTGACGACAAAAGGCTGTCAGATGAAGGAAACATGAATCTCTTGCAAGCCTTATGTAGCGTAAACTTCTGGTTGTTATTTATCGCCATGTTTTGTGGCTTAGGTTCTGGACTTGCTATGATAAACAACATCAGTCAAATAGGAGAATCTCTGGGTTACACAGCCACTGAAAGAAATTCTTTGGTTTCATTGCTGAGTATATGGAACTTTCTTGGCCGTTTTGGAGCTGGCTTTGTGTCGGATATTTTCTTGCACAGAGGTGGCTGGGCAAGACCACTGTTTGTCGCTGTTACTCTAGCAATCATGACCATTGGCCATACAATTGTTGCTGCTGGTTTTTCCAAAAACTTGTACTTGGGTTCGGTACTGGTTGGTGTTGCTTACGGTTCACAGTGGTCATTGATGCCTACCATAACTTCTGAGATATTTGGGGTGGGGCACATGGGGACTATATTCAACACCATTGCCATAGCAAGTCCCGTTGGATCTTATACATTCTCTGTAAGAGTCATCGGGTTCATTTACGATAAAGTAGGAAGCGGTGAAAATAATACATGCTTCGGTAGTCGATGCTTTATGTTATCTTTTATGATCATGGCATCTGTTGCTTTCTTTGGAGTTCTTGTTGCTCTCCTATTGTTCTTTCGGACCAGGAGGTTCTATAAGTCGGTCGTGTTCAGGCGTTTGCAAAATTTGTAGAGACCATAAGAGGTGAAGGTGGAAGGTTTTGTGAGCCAGAATGTATGTTACAGGCAATTTTCTTGTTCAGGTTGGTGTGCATGGCAATGTGCAGCCCGTTTAATATTTTGGTTTCTTATTTATTTTTATTTTTATTTTTATTTTCGAGTGTTTGATTTCTTTCTTTCCTTTCTTACCTTTTTTTGTGTGGTTCTTGGTTGATTGAGCATGATTTCAGGTGCATCATTCTACTGATGAAAGTCATATGTGATACGATCAAATCAGAGAAATTTTCAGCTTAATGTCAAAGATAAGAGTATAACCAGATCTCCCTGTAATCACAACAGCATCAGCATAATCACACATATATGATCATCATTCCAGCTTAATTAATGTCCTGATTTCTGTATGATTTTCTATCGTATTATAGCTGTGTAATTTCTATCGTATGCTTTGTGTATATTCAAGTTCTGCAAGGATGAAAATCAAGCCTTTTGGCCTTAATATTATACTTTATTTGTTCACTTTCTTTTCTGTTCATGGAATCAGAGCCTTGCTCTCTTATAATAGCCTATCTTTTCCTTACTCCAATCTCCCTCCTCTTATGCAAATCCAATCTAAAAAGTAAGAATACTAGAATTCACAATAAAAAAAAAGTTAAAAAGTTAAAATTAAATTGATAGAAAAGTAATTATTTGAATAAAAAAAGTGAAGTTATTGGATAAAAAATGGTAATTCATTGATTATAGAGAATCAAGAACAAAAAGTAGAAGGATAAATACTATAAAAGTTATCTTTAATAAGTTTTGAAGAGTTTGATAAAGAATCAAGAGTATAAGTAACCTTCTATATACACAATATTATTCTAAAATATATATATAAATATAAACTAAATAACTCTATTTATACTAGGTAAAATGTTTTGAACAAGGCTGGAAAAATAACAATAAAATTCTAAATAAAATAGAGAAAAAATATTTCTATTTTGTTGGCCCCCAATAGTTAATCTAACTCTATAGGAAATAAGATATTTAGAATCTTTTTATGCTTATTAGCATAAAACTATGTATTAGAAAAAATAAGTCCAAAATCATCTCTAATGTCCTTGAATAATGAAGAGACCTTCCCAAAGAGAAAACCCACAAAATAAATGGAAACACAAGTTGTTATCGCCTCTCCCCATGTTGCTACGGCTGCAAAATCTCTAATGTTCTTGAATAATAAAGAAACCTTGCTAAAAGAAAAATCCACAAAAATAAAAGAAAGCACAAGTTGTTATCGCCTCTCTTTATGTTACTAAGGCTACGAAGTGCTTTCAACCAAATAAAGATCTCCTTTCTTTGCATGAATTATATTAATTAAAGCTTGACCATCCTTTCTTGAAGTCTTAAAGCTAGATTTAGCCTAAATATCCCGAATAAATTCATTAAGTGCCTCTTTATTTTTTTTGGCCCTTGACCTTTTAATTAGTCTAATCGACACCTGTAATGAGTCTTATGGTAATGCTTGTTGATTCTCATCATTTCCCATCTTTGCAAAAGAATTAGTCAAATTAACAATAGAAATACCATTTATAGGCAATACATCCACATAATCAAGCAACAAAAAATCATCGACACTATTTTCCATAATCTTGTTAGTATAAAAAATATTATTTACAATACTCTTTCTTGTATAAAAGCTTTCATGCTTCTTTATTTTTCCTTTAACACTTTTTTTTCTTGACAAGTGGCCCATCTTTTATTTCTCTCATGTTGACTACTTTATTCTTGTAAGTTAACTCCATTGACATATCCTAAAAATTCTAATTCCTAATTGGTATAACTTCACTCCCATGTTTGCAAACAAGCACACAAACTTCTTAGCCATGGATTCCACCGAAGCTTATATCCTTGATTATTGGAACAACTTTTGGATCATAACCTTTACCAGGGTGTTCATTGTAGTCTATTTTGATAATAATTCCAACTTGCACATCATCAAATGTCAGGATCCTGTAGGTTATATATCAAACATATTCATCTTTTCTAGGGGCAATCTTGATCTGAACTGCACACCTTAAGCTCTATACGAGGAGGTTCTCCACATTAATATTTGATACCCCACTGGATAGGGGTGATCATTTTTGGTTCAGTTTGGTTTTTATAAAAAAAGTAACCAAACTGAATTAAAAAAACCAAAATCAGTTTAAATCGACTGGTTTCGGTTCGATTCGGTTTTTTAGGATAAAAACTGGTTCAAACCAGTTTGGCTTGATTTTTTTCCGGTTTGGGTTCGGTTTGGTTCTTTTTTTTCAATTTCAGGCTTATAAAACCGAAACCGAACCGAACCGTCGGTTTTTTTAAAATTTTAATCGATTTAATCGATTTTTTTTCACAGTCGGTTTTTTCGGTTATTTTTTTCAGTTTTCTCGGTTTAATCAGTTTTTTGGTTTTTTTGCTCACTCCTACCACTTGACATCTCATTGCCAATTTATACGCTAATGCTGACTATAAAACGAACTACAAGATTACAAATGGGAATATTCATTAAAGGTTGTCCATATGCAATTCCATACCGATCCTATTTACTCTTTATTGCAATTGCATCAGCCCCCACACTTATGTAACGATCTTCAATTACAATATTCTCGCATAAATCAGGATCAATTCCATCGGTATTTAGGGATTTAAATATGGGAGCCTTAATTGTTACATTCATAATTGTTTTATTCTTGCAGTCATACAGATTGAATGTCCAAAATGAGGAATTATATAGAGTTAAGTTTGTAAACAGAATGTCACGTGACCATATCATCTACATAAAAACCCTCTTAGTGTTATTAAAAAGCTTTTGGGGATACTTGTTTTACCATGTTTGACCTTATCCATTTATAGTACCATTGTATCCTGTTATAACAACATCTCTAAGGTTTTTTTTACCATGAATTAAACTTTTATACTAAGGTCTATGATGCTCTCTTCCATATCCATATGAAGGCAATAAAGGTATTAAAGGCCAATACTTCTCATCCTCGCTAAATTTTTAGATATAAACAATCAAAGAAACAACCCAGAAACAAGTAACAACCCAAGAAAACTAAAATCAAATTGATAGAAATTCGATCCAATAATTACCTCAACTAAAAAAATCAAAGTAATTGAATGAAAAACCCCTACCCTTTAATCATAAAGAATCAAGAACTAGAAATATAAGGATGAATGTCACAAAGATAGTTAATTTTTACTTCCTTATATTAATTCAACCATTAAAGTCTATAAGGTCTATGATGCTTTGTAGTATTCAAATTCAAATTCAATTTCCTAACAAGTGTAGTACTAATTATATTAGCATAATTCACACCATTTGTAATCATACTACATATCTCATTACTGATGTGACATCTAATATGAAAAATATTATCTTTTTGTTGCTCCAAATCATCATATTTAACCTGAGCATTCAATGCTTGCCTAATCACAAGCGATTAACCCTCAACCAAATACTCTACATCATCATCACCAATATCTTTAAGTGGGAAACATCTTTTCATCATTGCTATCACATTCAGATTCAATCTTTTTATGATCATGTAATATCATAACCCTCTTATTTGGATACTGAGACGCTATGTGAGTTATTCTCAAACATCAAAAACATATAATATCATGATTATGAGGTTTTTGGGTGGTAGACTTTCCTGTAGGTTATATATCAAACATATCCATCTTTTCTAGGGGCAATCTTGATCTGAACTGCACACCTTAAGCTCCATACGAGGAGGTTCTCCACATTAATATTTGACACCCCACTTGATAGGGGTGATCATTTTCGGTTCGGTTTGGTTTTTATTAAAAAAAATAACCAAACCAAATTAAAAAACCAAAACCGGTTCAAATCGAACGGTTTCGGTTCGGTTCGGTTTTTTAGAACAAAAACTGGTTCAAACCAGTTTGGCTTGATTTTTTTCCGGTTTGGTTCCGTTTTTTCAGTTTCAGGCTTATAAAACCGAAACCGAACCGAACCGTTGGTTTTTTTAAAATTTTAATCGGTTTAATCGATTTTTTTCACAGTCGGTTTTTTCGGTTATTTTTTTTCAGTTTTCTCGGTTTAATCAGTTTTTTGGTTTTTTTGCTCACTCCTACCACTTGACATCTCATTGCCAATTTATACGCTAATGCTGACCATAAAACGAACTACAAGATTACAAATGGGAATATTCATTAAAGGTTGTCCATATGCAATTCCATACCGATCCTATTTACTCTTTATTGCAATTGCATCATCCCCCACACTTATGTAACGATCTTCAATTACAATATTCTCGCATAAATCAGGATCAATTCCATCGGTATTTAGGGATTTAAATATGGGAGCCTTAATTGTTACATTCATAATTGTTTTATTCTTGCAGTCATACAGATTGAATGTCCAAAATGAGGAATTATATAGAGTTAAGTTTGTAAACAGAATGTCACGTGACCATATCATCTACATAAAAACCCTCTTAGTGTTATTAAAAAGCTTTTGGGGATACTTGTTTTACCATGTTTGACCTTATCCATTTATAGTACCATTGTATCCTGTTATAACAACATCTCTAAGGTTTTTTTTACCATGAATTAAACTTTTATACTAAGGTCTATGATGCTCTCTTCCATATCCATATGAAGGCAATAAAGGTATTAAAGGCCAATACTTCTCATCCTCGCTAAATTTTTAGATATAAACAATCAAAGAAACAACCCAGAAACAAGTAACAACCCAAGAAACTAAAATCAAATTGATAGAAATTCGATCAAATAATTACCTGAACTAAAAAAAATCAAAGTAATTGAATGAAAAACCCCTACCCTTTAATCATAAAGAATCAAGAACTAGAAATATAAGGATGAATGTCACAAAGATAATTAATTTTTACTTCCCTATATTAATTCAACCACTAAAGTCTATAATGTCTATGATGCTTTGTAGTATTCAAATTCAAATTCAATTTCCTAACAATTGTAGTTCTAATTATATTAGCATAACTCACACCATTTGTAATCATACTACATATCTCATTACTGATGTGACATCTAATATGAAAAATATTCTCTTTTTGTTGCTCCAAATCATCATATTCAATGCTTGCCTAATCACAAGCGATTCACCTTTAACCAGATACTCTACATCATCATCACCAATATCTTTAAATGGGAAACATCTTCTCATCATTGCTATCACATTCAGATTCAATCTTCTTATGATCATGTAATATCATAACCCTCTTGTTTGGATAGTGAGACGCTATGTTAGTTATTCTCAAACATCAAAAACATATAATATCATGATTATGAGGTTTTTGGGTATTAGACTTATCTTTAGTATTAGTGAAGACTTCTTTTTTTTCTTTTAGGTGGTTCAATTTTAGCTTCTATAATTGGCTTGGTTTAGACAATCCCTTTTCTTTTATAATTAAACCTATATTTAAAATAAAAAAAACTTGAATTTTAAACTTGTCATGTACTGCCATTCATCTTAAGTTGCCTTTCCACCTTTGTAGTTATGTGCACTATGTCTTTCAACTTCTTATAATGCTGCAATTCCACCATATTCACTATCACGCAATTCAAACCATTCAAGAACCTAGCTATAATAGCTTTCTTATCCTCACTATATTAGGCTAAATCATAGTTACTTCCATCTCTTTATGTTAGTCCTCTACACTCTTAGAACCATGAGTTAGGCTTTGCAATTTCTAATATGAATCCCGGTAATATTGACTTGGGAAAAATCTCTTCCTTATAATTATCTTCATCTTATCTCATATATCAATAGTTCTCTAATGATTCCTTCTCTTACTCAAAATAAGTTGATCCCACCAAACTATAACATAATCAGTAAATTTAACTACAAAAAGTTTTACCATTTTCTTTTCCGAGTACTTGTGACAATCAAATATCAACTTCATCTTATTCTTTTATTCTAAATAAGCTTTAGGATCATCCCTCCTATCATAACCTAAATTTTGACAACATAAATTCACCCAAAAAAATGAAATGAATGAAGAAAAATTAAGGTTTGGGTCAAGACAAAACAAATTGGAAGTCTTAAGGATTTAATCAGGGTGGAATTATAAGTTTAAGAGCTAATTTTAGAAAAAAAAGGGAAGATTTGATAAGATTGGGGACTTAATTAAACTTTGAATTAGTTTAGTTAATGAAATTATGAGTTTAATTGAAATAATTGACAAGTCTGAGGTGATTGAGAACTTAATTAAAGTTTGAATTAGTTTAATTAATGAAATTATGGGTTTAATTGAAATAATTGACTAGTCTGAGGACTTAATTAAACTTTGATTTGGTTTAATTAATGATATCGGGAGTTTAATTAAAGAATTGATAAGTTTGGAGACTTAATTGAGCTTAGAATCAATTCAATTAATGAAATCAAGGGCTTAATTGAAAAAAATATTAAAATTCAGAGCTAATTTAGGTCAAAATTACATGAAATTAAAGTACAAGGATTGTTTTGCAAAAGGCACCGCAATACAGGAGCCCAACTATAATTTGCCTAGGGGCCGGAATAAAAACATATCGAGACTTTATGGACCAATTTGAAAATGGTCGTTCCCACCCAAAGTGACGCCATTTTAGAATCACTGTACGTCTTCTTCTTCGTCTTAAACAGGATAAAGTCCGCCTGCGGAAAAATTCAGGCCAGGTGTTCGCCGCCCTCAGTCCAGGTCTTGACCGAATGGTTTACCATTCAGTCCCATTCCAGCCAACTTTCCTCCACCACCACGAGGCACTAGGGAGCTGAAAAAACCGCCACCAACAATCCAGCAATGGCCGGACTGTTGGTATCCTGATCCAACAAGAACACAAAGACCCAAAGTCCATATCTCCACACCTATCAGTATCCTAGGGAGATAAGGATAAAATCCACACACCTATAAAAAGCGGAAAAAAAAGAGAAAGAAAAGGGGAGAACAAATGAGAGAGCACTAGACGAGAGAGAGAGAGAGAGAGAGAGAGAGAGAGAGAGGAGCAGAAAGATGAGATAAAAATAAACAGAGGGGAAGAAACCGAAGGCAGAAGGAGAACCCAAACAACGAGCATCAACACCATTCTTTCATGCAAAGCTCTAGCAACAACTCCAGCAGCAGGTAAGCTTCTGTTTTTCCCTCCCTTGCAATTTAATTACATAGCTACTGTGGTAGGCATGCGTGGACAATTCACGCACGCCTGCAGATAAGTCACCCGGGTTACTGGTTCAACCAGTAACTAGGCTGGGCCAGACTGGCTGGATCTGGCCCAGGCCAGTCCATACAGCTGGGCTAGATCCAGTGCATAAAAAAAAGAGAGAAAAGGAGAAATTTTTCCACTGGGCTAGGTCTGAGTCTCAAGCCCAGCCAGCCCAAATTACTTTTGCTAAAGGTGTGTTAGGCAAAACATTGTCTTGTGCCTTGCCCATGTATTTTATTATATTTTTATCTTGATATCTTGCTAAACAAACCCCTTTTTGACATTGAAAAATTCTAAAAAAATTTGAGGAACTTCGTTGATTTATTTGTGGGTTCCTTACGCTTTGTTTTATTTTTTCTCTTTGTGTTTTGTTTTTTATACTATATGCTCAATTTGTGAGCCATTACTGTTAATTGCAAATCTGTTATGCAATACTTTTTTTTTCCTTGTCTAAAAAGAGTAAATAATAAAAAAGGTAAACAAAAAGAAAAAAAAGGCATAGACAAATTGTTTCTTCTTCATTAAAGATTCAAAATTTTACGAACTTATTCTCTGACGCTAGAGTTAGAAATATCATATTTTTTGAGTTTTTACAATATTTACCAATGACAGAGTTGAAAATATTTGTAGGCACTGTTCATTGACATCAGAGTCAGGAACATGATAGGAAGAACAAAAAAAAAGAGGAGAACAAATCCTTAGTAATTTTAGACAAAACCAGTAATGCAATTTGCCTTAAGTATGACGCTTAAAGGGTGATAACATCATTTCTTTTGCGTAACCAGTCATGTACCATAGAATCTCTGTTGACCAATTAGGGTTTCTAGTGACCATAATATTAGGTGACAACCCCTTGAACTAGATATTTTCCTTCCAAGAACAAGATGTTAGATATTTGTTTCTTTTCTATTAAAATTTTTTAATCGGTCGTCATGATGTCCAGGTGTGACACCTCCCTTGAAAGGATAAAATTTTAATCTCAATACTCCCCAAGTTTCTGTCCAAGCTATCACAAAACCCTATATGTCTCCTTACTTTTTTATGGCCAAAATTCTTAGCTTACCAAGACCTTCCATCACCATGATTTCTTTCTCGCTGAAATCTACTGTATTGGCCAAATGATACACGGTCAAATTCATCAGCTTTTTCATCTTCATTCTCATCAACCAACTTATTCACATGTGTTCAGGATGACCTGTAATATCTCACATCGATGGGTGAGGACTTGGGGGAGAGCTTTATACGAGTATACTCACCTTGACTAATAAGAAGCGTTTTGAGGCCATGTGTGGCTGCCAAGAACAAATCTGCGAGGCTCGTGGGCTAAAGCAGACAATGTCTTGCTAGTGGGTTGGGGTTTTCCAATTTAGTATCAGAGCCCAGCTCACTGGCTATCTGATGGTGTCGACGGGGTTGTCGGGCTCCTTAAGAGGGGTGAATTGTAATATCTCATATCGGGGAGTGAGGACTTAGGGGAGGGCCTTAAATGAGTATACTCACCCTGACTAGTAAGAAGCATTTTGGGGTCATGCATGGATGCAAAGAACAAATCCTTGGGGCTCGTGGGCCAAAACGGAAAATATCTTGCTAGTAGGGTGAGGTGTTATATGACCCCTCTTACAAACTTGCAATAGCATAATTCTTGTCCAATTGATCCCTTATATCACCAAATGCCATATTTATACGCTCAAACTACTATTGCATTTCCTATAATAAAAAAAAGATGTTCTTCTCTTTCTTAGGTGATGATCTATTGTTGGAAAATATCGTCAAATTTAAAATTTGATGTTAGTAATAAAAAATATACACACTCACTTTCTAACATGTTAACACTCAATAATATATCACCCTCCTGATGTTTTACTCGAATTTTTGCTTTTCACGATTATAGTCTCATTTTTTTACCTTTTACCTCTTGTGCTTTCCTATTTGGTTTTATGGGGAACTAATCAAAACAATAAAGAATTTCAATTTTTAACGCCCAACCAAGGACTTCAAGATATAAGATAATCAAGAAAACAATATAAAAAATGAACACGAAAACAAAAAAAACAAATATGCAAACAAAAAACAAAAACGAATACAAAAATAAAAACAAAACAAATATGAAAATGGAATTTAAAAATGACTCTATGAATCTCAAAACTAACATATACTCAACAAAATAACCCAAAATAACCCATTGTTATAGCAATTTAAATCGAAAGAATCTGATTTGTAATGTTCTTTAAGGTCTTAAATTAAAATTTTATAGTTTTAATAACCCGAAATCAATTTTAAATAAAACAATACCCACTAATCAAAGATAAACTAATGTGACTTGCAATATCTCAAGAATCTGAATTCAAATTGTTTAATCTCTAATTGTGACAAAAACTTTAACTAATGTGATTTCCTTTTTTTTTAATACTATTTGGTAGTAACTCTTTTTAATATTTTTTGTAAAGTTGTTGTACATTTAAGAATTAAAAACAAAGACTAATAATGTAAAAAATTAAAAGATAGATAGACAGATAAAACTTGATTTTAGAGCATTACTCTAATACCAACTGATGTGAATCAGGAGGGTAAAAAACTTAGAACCTATAATTAGGATAAAAAATAACCGAATAAAGCTAAAATCATATTGATAGAAAACCTGACCCAATGATTAATTAAATCAAATAAGAAAAGTTATTGGATGAAATATCCTAAAAACTAATAGTTAAAAGTATAAGAATGAACGCCATAAAGACTTATCTATGACAAGTTCTAAAGATTTTGATGAAGAACTAAGAGTATGAACAATCTCCTATACACACAATATTATTCTAAAATAAAACAAATTGTTTGAAAAAAAACTTAAATACAAGCAAAATAACTCTCTTTATACTATGTAAAACATCATAAAGAAGGCTGGAAAAAAAAAAGAGTTCTAAATAAAATATAAATAATAATCCTAAACTAACCAGAAAAATAATGCAATTCCTGCATAGTAGCTTATGTATTTTATCGTAAATCCTTCTCGAAGTCTGATCATTATAAAATTCTAACCATGTAGGAAATAGTTCTTTAGAATCTTCTGGCAAAATATCAACCTAATCAAACTGTTACATTAAAAGTTATGCTTGTTAGCATAAAATCATGCATTAGAAAAAATAAGCCTAAAATCACCTCAAATTTCCTTGAATAATAAGGAAAATAAAAGGAAACACAAGTTGTTGTAGCCCCTCCTTATGTTGTCAAGACTATAAAATGCTTCTAGTCCAATAAGGATTTTGTTTCTTTATATGATTCACATTAATTAAAGGTTGATCATCTCTTTTTGAAGTCTTAAAGTTTTACTTTGCCCAAATATTCTGAATAAACCCATTGAGTGTCTTTTAAATTTTTGTAGTCTTTTACCTTGTAATTGATCAAATCGACACCTCTAATGGATCCTATGGTGATTCTCATCATCCTTTATTTCCTTTCCTTTTAATTTTATTTTTAGATTCGATATGTTTGTGTCATCTTCACTAATATCATATTTTTAAGAGAATCCAACTTATGGAGAACCTCATGTCATCACACCTTCAACTAGTGGTGGTCAAGTTAACTCTAATTTTTTATAATGGTAATACAATCTCTTTCAATGCTTCATCTTAGATTTCATTCAAACTTGCAAAAGATTGAGGAAACTACATTTGTTATTAACAAATCCTAGAAATCCTAGATGCAAAACTTTTTTTTGGTTATGGACTCCTTGGCTATATTGATAGATTTTTTACCTGTCTTGAAAGCACTTGTTATTTATCAACTTGGTTAAGGCAGGATCAACTCTTTTTGTTAGGCATCTAAGCAGCAATTTACAACATAATTGACTTCACTTTTAATATTTTCTCATCATTGGTTGAAGCCTAGACCAATTAGAATCTAATCATGTTCATTGCTCTAATACCCATATATTATCTCTTCTTACAACTCTAATTATCATTAAGATAGAAGGCTTGGTGTTGGCTAGGTATATGAATAAGGTTAAGAGTATTATTGATGATCTAGCCTTGATTGTTCATTTTTTAAGTGATGTGGAGATTATTGCTCACACTCTAAATGACCTTGTTGATGAGTTCAAGGAATTAACCGTTACAATTCATGTCAATGATACACTATTATATTTAAGGATCTCTATGACAAACTTCTTGATAAAGAGTTGATTTTAAGTGATACCAAGAAGATGATATTCAAATCAATGTTCAATTCTCTAAAAAAAGTACAACTTACAATGGTAGAGGTGGAAAAGGAAACAAGGGTGACCAATACACTATCTAGTGGATATTTTAGCCAACCTCAAAATTTTATATTTTAGAAATTCAAACTATCATGGCCAACAACATCATCCTATTTCTAGTGCAAGTCATGGCTATGATTCACGAGGTATATTTTATTACTCTCAGCAACATTCTTCACCTAATTAGCAGTATGAGTACTCTTCAAGGCTGTCACATATTTTTTTTGTCAATTATGTGACAAGTAAGGACATAGTGTAAAAACATATCATTCTTGCCTAAAGACTTTTTGGCCGTAAGCTAACTATGTGGATTGTGATTCCAATTCTTCAAACAAGTGTTAGACTTGAGAGCAAAAAATTATCTTACATTTGATCACCAAAACCTTTATATGCACTCTAACTATGTTAAGAATAAGGATGTGATTGCTGAAAGTGATAACAATAAGTGGTAATGGAATTTCAATCTTCATGTTAATTCTACTAATATTGACTCATTGATAGTCTCTTTTATGTTAAATAATATCTTGCATACACCTTTAATTAAAAAAAAGTTTTATATCCTTGGTTAAGGCTATATAACCCTTTATTATAAACATTTCCACCATCATTCAAACTATTAATCTTTACGTGTTTTTGTTATCTATGTTACCCTTGGTTAAGGCTATATGCGAAACATAAGTTAAAAACTTATCCTTGACCATGCATGTTCTTTGGTTACTCTTTAAAACTTCATGTTTTAACTTGTTTTGATACCGCCATTAATAAATATTCACTTCTAAGCATGTAAATACTTTTCAAAATTTCTTTCCTTTAAAAAATATTTGATCACTGTTACTCCATAATTGATTTTAAAATTTGTTTCTTCCTTTATTAAAAAAGCATTTATACTCAATCTTCACCTGATTCCTCTCTTTATTTGCTAAATATCTCTATCACATAACTACCATGAACTTTGCACTTTCCAATTCTGAAACAACTCATTCTTCACACACCTTTACCGATTCTACTTTGACATCTTATTGCTCTAAAATCAATAAAAACATATTTTAACCACCTATATTAAGTAATGTTTTTGCTATGCCTCTACCCAAGGTGCCACCAATTCCACTTTAACTCAGTATATAGTTCTCTGCCTTATTATTCTATATATTTATCTCATCCCTCTTATATTGTTAAGAAAGAATAAAACAACATTTTCAAATCTAGAAAACTTCTCTCTCGCTACCAATACCTCCCATTCACCCAAATCAAATTAGAAAAAAAGAAGAGGAGATAGAAAAATGTTGATTTTTCACATTCAAGAAACAAACAAAACTCAATCTTGATGTTCATAGGTTCATCTTTCCAAGAGGAGATTCATTAGGGTGTTTGGAAATTTTATCTTGCTAAAAATACAGATCAAGGTTTGAAAATATACGTTTTTCATTTTGATTTTAATTTTTTTGACTGATTGAATGGTCTTTTGAGGTTAGAAATTGGTTTAATGTGGGTTTAATAATATTTATTAGGGTTTTTCAAGTGAAAAAAGGTTGAAAATGTGTTTTTAGGGTTTTAAAACCTGGACCCCGACTTTTTAACAATCAGAGGTTATTGGAATCTAAACCAGTTGACACTTCGTTTGCCAACATGAACAACATGTATATCTATTTTTTAGAAAAATAGGGTAGATGATAGGTTGTCTGTCCTTAAAAAAGAAAAAAAAAATCCAAGCATACATATCTGACCTCCAAAACCTAGTTATGTGGCCTCTTTCTATAGCCCTTTAGATCCTTTTATTTTCATAAATTATTGTTTTCAGATTTTGATTAAAATGCACTTTAAGTAAACTAATTAAAATAATAGTTAAATTATTAGTCATTTTTCCATGGTTTTTGAATAACACTATAGGTTTTTATGTTAATATTAGTGATTATATTTTTAATTATTATATACCAAATATGCGGAAGTTTTGTTTAAGAATATGCTCATGCAAATATAATGAAAATAAAATTTATTTTTTTGTTATTTATTTTTACATGATTTTATAACAGTTATTATTATTTTTTCTTTTAATCACACACAAAATATAAAGGTGTTATTTTAATATATTTTTAAAAAATTTCTTTATAGGCCATTATAAGTTTTTAAATTAAATATTGGTGCTTTCCATTACAAAACATGTTTTTATTAAAAAAAAATGCATTAACAAAGAAAGGGATTTTAGATTAAAGAAATGTATTTTTTATAATTATTTCAAAATTTTAAAACTTTCATGAACCTTTATTTTAATTTTCATTTTTTTTTTGCTTATAAAAAGATATGTTATATTAAAAAAGATCGTTAAACAAAATGTACTTTTTTCTTTGAAATCTAAATTCGTGCAAATATCTACTTTAATTGTAAAAAAACTAAATAAAAAGATATATTGAAAACTGACCCACGGCATCACATTGATAAATAACTAGTCATATATATATATATATATATATATATATATATATATATATATATATAATATTTACATGTATATGTATGATATACAATAAATTTTTTCTCTTCAAAGTGCAGCCATTGTTTTGACAGTTATTTAAGAAACATCTTTCTTTTCTTGTGTTTTTTTTATTAATGTAGGTATCCGGGTCAACTTTTGCACATCTCGACTAACTTCACGAGCCCTAAAACATCTTTCTTTTCTAGTTGCAGTTGCAATTACAATTAAATTGGTTTAAAGAAAAAAAAAAGATTTACCGTACTATATAAAGTTTATGGTATATAATGTAATTGTATACATAATATAACATTATAGATATATAATCTTGTAAAATATTTTTTTATATAAAACCCATTACATGTTTTTGCATTTCTAAAATTCCAAAATAAAATTTTGTACACCAAAAAAATCTAATTAGTTAAATGTGTTTTCTAAAATTTAGATATGTGTTTTTTTTTGTCTAAATATTTTTTTATTATTAATGTAGGTATTCGGGACAGCTTGCTCGCGTCTCGACTAATCTCACGGGCCTTGAAGTTAACGACCATGTAAGTCTCCAATGACTGTGAGTTCTGTGGGACTTGAATTTGTGACTTTTATGGAACAAACTCAGAGTCTGCCTAATTGTTCAATATTTTTTGTCTAAATATTTTTATTTTTATTTTTATTTTATTAATGTGAGTGTCCAGATCAACTTGTACGCATCTCAACTAATCCCACAGACTCTAAAGTTAACGACCATATAAGTTTTTAATGGCTATAAGGTTTATAAGACTCAAAGTGGTAATTTATAAAGAACAAACCTAGAACCTAACAAATTGAATTACATCCCTCACAGTATTTTTTTTATCTACATATTTTGATCTGAGGTTAGATGGATATAAAAATATTGTGATGAATTTTTCTGGTTGAGATTTATCACGAAAGTCTTCACCTCCTTCCTTCCCCCCAATTGCTTTATTGTATCTCAACCATATGCCTTCTGCCCCTGGCTAGCGGACACAACCAGTGATTTATACGCTGTTTATTTTTATTTTTATTAAATATACTTTTTAAAATTAAAAAAAGAAGACGGCTTGGTGAGCAGTCTAGTTGCAAGACAAACCTCATTTCTTTGAATAAAAAACATCCCCATTGCGCAAAATCCAGCTTCTTTTAATTTTTTATGATTTTAATATGTTAATATATAAAATAAAAATAATAAATATTTTAATAAATTTTCATTGTCTCCGCAGTTAAAGCTACTCTTGACTAAACAAAGCTTTCAAAGATTATTAGACCATACCCCTTTATTATTCAATTATTTCACAGCAGATAATGTCGTCCAGCATTGATGACGAGCACGTTGATATATATATATATATATATATATGAACAAGTGGGATGAGCACATGCATAGTGGACTCCTTCCTTGCTGGCTTCTCTTTTGAACGGTTTTATTTTATTTCTTTATAAATAAATTGTTTTAATATATTTTTAAATAAAAATTATTTTAAAAAATAATTGCTAAAAAAAAAATATATAAAACACTCCGGTATCGTGGCCATTTTAAAGATAAGGTAGTAGACAGGGAGTCAACGGTGTGAAACCCGCCCAATTACTTTATGAAATATTGAATCCGTGAAGCTGAGACAAGGTCAAAAGCTCCCAACTGGGAACTCTAGTGCACGATCAACGAGAGATGAATTAACAACTAATTTGAGAAAGAAAAATACTTGACAAGGATTTCGCTTCTGGAAGCTGACTTTAAGGACAATGAAAGGTAGAGCAGTTTGTAGGGGGCAGAGTGTTGAAAACCCAGAAAAGCTTTTTGTCCCTCTAAATTATGTCAACATATGACTTTTGCTCCCTAAGATGTTCCTGGAATAGATAAGAAGGGAGAAGCTTGTGCTGGGGCGATCTGTTTTCCTCTCTTTTCTGTTTGTTGTGATGGGAGCAGTTACTGCTATTTCCTTCCTGTTCTTGAACTTGCTGCTGCTGTTGCTTCCTGATCCTTCTTTTTCTCATCCCTTGTGTACTGATTCAAGTGAGTTTTGGTCCTGTAGTGTTTAATTATTTCAGTTTGTACTTGGAAACTTTATTGGCTTTTTGTCATTTTCACTTTATTGGCTTGTTTGTCATTTTCTTTGTCTTTTGTTGATTTTTTTGCGGGTTATAGGGGCGCCCTTTACCTTGAACACCACTCTGAGTTTTTGTCCTTACAATGGGAGCAGCTGCTGCAATTCCACACATGATTTACAGTTACAGAAGCAATTTCAAGCCATGAACATCTCTGATGCTGCCTGTGCCTCACTTTTGAAATCCATCCTTTGTGCTGTAAGGCTTTTGTTTCACTTTTAATTTCGGCATAGGCTGTGTGTGTATCAGGACATTTGTTACTTGATAATAACTTCACATGCTATCTCGGGGCTTGTTTCGTTTGTGTTTTCATTTTGAATATCTATGTTTTCATTTTCTATCCACTTTATTTTCATTTATAAAGTCTCGTATGTTTATGTATTGAATTTGTATTGGACGCTGTTTGCTGGATTTTTTTTCTTATGAATTGCTGATAATCCACAGGATTCCTCTCTTGCCTGAACCCAGATGGGTTTGTGCATAGTTGTTGGTTAGAAGAGTGTTAGCAACTTCATTATTTATGGTTTTTCTTGGCATAAACTAATTGTCAGAGCACTCTCTTTTAATGGGCAATGCATTAAAATGTCCAAAATCAATCTATCCTACTTCCGATTATCACCACTGACGATTTCATACTGTTAAGGATTCCGATACAAGCTCCTTGTCATGGTTGCAAAAGAGATGCATGGATAGTCCCCACTCCCCATGTATTATGGACTCAAATGACACTTGGAGGACAAAACAAAAATAAGAATCTCAAAATGAACTTCTCCGGAAGCTCTCCTAGTCAATTTGTGATCTATTTCATAGCGCCCTGTTATATCTTTTGCACATAACAATGCTCTGGACTTTTCATTTTAGAGACAACATAGATCTTGCTCATTCATGGTGAAGTGTTTCTTCTAATTCCAATCTAGATGGTCTCCACACAATTATCTAATTTGAAGAACACTTACTTTGTGATTGATTTTTCTATCATGGTTTACAGGGATGCGATCCATATTCAGCCGAGTTATTTACTGTAAGCTCTGTACCAAGGCCAGTTGCTGTTCTTTGCAATTCTACAGTTTCAGCAAATTCATCACAGTCTAGCCAAGCAGCAAATGACTTCTGCTCTAATGTATGGGATACATGTCAAAATGTAAATGTATTGAATTCCCCCTTCGCACCTTCCTTACAAGGTCAAACTGGATCGCCAGCAAATTCCAGTTTCAACAAATTGACTGTTGTCTGGCAGTCAAAAGGCGACTTCTGCAATGCATTTGGTGGAGCATCTACAGATGAATCAGTATGTTATGCTGGTGAACCTGTTACACTCAATAACACTGAAACATCAAGTGATCCACATGGCTTGTGCCTTGAGAAAATTGGGAATGGATCTTACCTCAGTATGGTTGCGCATCCAGATGGATCTAACCGTGCTTTCTTCTCGAGCCAACAGGGTAAGATTTGGTTGGCAACTATTCCTGAACAAGGATCAGGAGAGACATTGGGCTTTGACGAGTCCAGTCCTTTTATTGATCTAACAGATGAAGTGTATTTTAATACTGAATTTGGAATGATGGGGATGGCATTTCATCCAAACTTTGCACAAAATGGTCGGTTTTTTGCCTCGTTTAATTGTGATAAGGTGAAGTGGCCAGGATGTACCGGCAGATGTTCATGCAACTCAGATGTCAATTGTGATCCTTCAAAACTAGCTCCTGACAATGGTGCCCAACCATGCCAATATCAAACTGTTATTGCAGAGTATACAGCTAATGACACAGCAACCAAGGCTTCCTTGGTATACATCTTCTTACACAGGAATTTATATTCATATTTTAGTCCATGATCATGACTGAGTTTTGATAATTTTCCAGGCAACAACTGCGAAACCCTCGGAAGTAAGAAGGATATTTACAATGGGCCTTCCATTTACATCTCATCATGGAGGACAGATTCTCTTTGGACCTAGTGATGGGTATTTATACTTCATGATGGGAGATGGGGGTGGTGTAGGTGGTGATCCCCACAATTTTTCACAAAACAAGAAATCATTGCTTGGAAAAATCATGCGGCTTGATGTTGATAATATACCAAGTGAGTGTCTGAAGAGAGCGACTTTTTTAATGACTTCCTTGAAGATTTGAGTTAATAACAATCTGATGCATCTCATATAATCCTTGCCATCAACATTGCTTGTGATCCAATTTTCTCATCTCGGTTCGTAACCTTTATATACTTTGAATTGTAAACTCTTTGTTACCTGGCTTGCCTCGGGGCAACTAAAAAGGTTAGAAATGCAGGTAAAGCCCTTGGTCTTGTTTTTCCTTTTTGGAATGTAGAGAAATCTTGTAAAAATTTTCTTCTCTCATGAATCTTTTTGATCCATTCGGAAAGGATAAATGAAAAGACCTTGAGAATTTCAAAATTGAAGCTATGGAGTTCATAGAAATGAGGCTCCTGTTTTCTTTTCACCCTTTTCAGCAAAGTGGTGGATTGCGAAGCCGAGTTGCATAGCTGAAAGAATTAATTATCTTGTTTCTTTTCATGGACTAGCAGGTGCTGCAGAAATAGATAAACTTGATCTATGGGGAAACTACTCCATCCCCAAAGATAATCCATATAGTGAAGATAGTGATTTGAAACCAGAAATATGGGCTTTAGGCGTAAGGAATCCCTGGCGCTGTAGCTTTGATTCAGAAAGGCCTTCCTACTTCATGTGTGCAGATGTTGGCCAGGTTTGTGATGCGTTTTTCTTCCAAAATATTTTGACAAACAGTTTATATATATAAAGTAAATTCCTTGAATCCTATGACTGCAATTTTCTTCTCTCTTTGTTTTCCTGTGCCCTGGCTGAAGTAGTAACAGAGTGGCAGCAAAGGGTATTATTTCCATGAAGGTTATTATTCACCTTCCTAGAAAAGCTTAGGTCCCTTGTTTATCAATTAAGCCTTCGAAATAATAATT
>Ga0325410_1002291_pt1 | contig 21399 bp, 18 predicted proteins | sample PopdelMetagenome_16_FD_206182 | JGI IMG/M metagenome (GOLD analysis project Ga0325410, IMG submission 206182) | Populus deltoides microbial communities from Bellville, Georgia, United States - Xylem-PdIQD-R3 | ecosystem: Host-associated > Plants > Phyllosphere > Stem > Wood/Secondary xylem...
ACCTCATATAAGTCAAACATAAAAAACAGTAATTTTATTATATTAAAAAAATCAATTTGTTCCAGTTAATTTAACAATAACCAATAAATCATATGAAAAAAATAATATTATCCCTATTAACAAGAACGTTAGTTTTTACTGAGAATCACTAAAAAAAATAAAATCATTATTTTAATTCACAGTATTTTATGAATTGATATACAGTAAATTGCTGAGTTTTTTTAATTTTTTATAATTTTCCAGTAGAGATTCTAAAAACTGATTTAAATTAAAAGAACTAATTAAAAAATCTCATATGAATCTGGATCAGCTAGTTTTTCCACTTATAATGGGAGAAGTTGAGAACCTAATTATTGAGACCAAAGTACTTAATAGTCGCACCAGGTCATTGAACCGCCACGTGCTTTGCTGGATGTCCTCAGCCAGCTAGAGAGAAGCACATCTGCTAAACTTTATTTAGGCAAACCTAAATATCCAAAATAAATTTTTGCACAAACCTACCTTAATGCCTAGAATCTAGAGGCGAATTTTTTAAAAAAAATACTCGAGATTTTTTAAAAAGAAAAGAAAAAATACTAATTAAATTACAACTCACCGATTTAAAGATTATTTACAAAGGGGAATAAAGTATCATTGAATTTATGGCTCAAATAATATCTTGTTTTTTTATTAAATAAATATCAAATTTAAACCAATCATTTATCAATATCAAATAATATCAGGCAATCAATATATATACAACAGTAAAGTGTAAAACAAATGCAAAATATAAAAGATTTATAGAATGTAGAAATTAATGCGTATGGGTTAATGAACGCAAAAACTCTTGACTTGTACTTCTTTTTTATTTTCTAAATATGAAAAATCCTCAAGAACTTCATTAATTCTCAAATTTATTTTTCTTCGTGACGTTTTTTATTTTGATATAGTTTCTAATGGATGTCATTGCTGAAATGTTCCAAGAAAATATTTCCTGACAATTTAACTAGAGGATTACAGCTATATGAAAGTAAGAAAAAATAATTTAATTTTAGTCAAATATTTAACTCCAATCTGAATAATATCCTGGAAATCACAGGCATTGCCACTTAGTTTTGGAAGAAAAACGAGGAGAGGGGTCACTAGCGAGGAATGGGTCAAGGTTTTGAGGGCGTGACACGTTTTCATCCATGCGTGGGCCCCATTAACCATTTTGCATATTCCCTCAGCTGAAGCCCTCATCACCTCCCCCGACCTCTTTATATATAGAGGCTTCGCTAACCAGCTCTTCAATACTATCAAAGCTATAACTCGAGCGCAATATCATCAATACAATATTAAGTTCTTCAATTTCTTCCTTTTGTCTCTCTATCCTCTAGCAACTTACGTTAGTCCTTCAGTAGCAAGCAAAACTTGCTTTATGTCAGCTAGCTAGCAGCATTTGCACCCTAGCCAGGACACAAAAAAAAAGCTGAACTATCACCGTCTCTCTATAAATCATCGATCATATTATACCCAAGATTATCCAAAACATCGACCATTCCTTGTGAGATAGATAGGCCAAACAATCCGAGTTTAACAAATCATGGGTAATGATTACTACTATGAATGCCCACATCCCGTGGCAATTCCTCCAGCAAAACCATTCATTGAGTCAATAAAATCGGGTATCAAGGAGACTCTTTTCCCTGATGACCCTTTTAGGCAATTCAAGAACCAGCCAGCATCTAGGAAATTCATTTTGGGATTGCAGTACTTTGTACCTGTCCTGGAATGGGCTCCTCGTTACACCTTCGAGTTCTTCAAAGCTGATCTAATAGCTGGAATTACTATTGCTAGTCTAGCAGTTCCTCAAGGGATAAGTTATGCAAGTCTTGCTAACTTACCTCCAATCCTTGGACTATGTTAGTGATTGAATCTATTCATTTCCTTTTAAATATTGTTGGTATATATATAGCTATGCTGATAATGTTTGCTTTTTGAAAATTGGTGCTCACAGTTTGCTTAATGTGTAGATTCAAGCTTTGTGCCACCTTTGGTGTATGCCATGTTGGGGAGTTCAAAAGATTTGGCCGTCGGTACAGTAGCTGTGGCATCACTTCTCATATCTTCCATGTTAGGGAAGGAGGTTAACCCTAATGAGAACCCTAAGCTCTATGTTCATTTAGCTTTAACCGCTACCTTTTTTGCTGGAGTTTTCCAAGCTGCTCTTGGCTTTTTAAGGTCAGTTTTTTTAACACACCAATCTAAAACTGTCCTCTCCAGCTCCCTCGGTACTTGGGTTTTGTCTTATTGCGCAAGTGTTCAGAGACATCTCTTAAACATAGCATGATTCATGCATGTTTTCTTTTTCGCAACCATGATTTTAATTTGTTCAATTGCAGGCTTGGGTTTATTGTGGACTTTTTGTCCCATGCAACAATAGTGGGTTTCATGGGAGGGGCTGCCACAGTTGTTTGCCTTCAGCAACTTAAAGGGATCCTTGGGTTAGTCCGTTTCACTCATGGGACTGATCTTGTATCGGTTATGCGTTCAGTCTTTAGCCAAGCACACCAGGTACATATTTCTTGCTAGCCTTGGCTTTTGTCTGCAAACTTTATAGCGTATCTTAACCCACTTCTCGTTATTCCTTCTATTTTAAAAATAATGATTATATTATTGTGGTGGTGGTGGTTGCAGTGGAGATGGGAAAGTGGCGTCTTGGGTTGTTGTTTTCTCTTCTTCCTCATTCTCACAAGATACGTTGTAAGCAATCCAAAAATTCTTTCACGCTTCTAATTAACGTGTAAAACGTTCACATCATCTCTCTACCTCCTTGTTATTGTCAATATTTAAGAAATTTTAACACCTCGATCCACCAACACCAATAATTATATAGGACACATTTGGAAGTTTTTCTTTAACAATAATAAGGTTGCTTTCACTATGGAACATGATTCATATTAGAATCTTGAATTTCAAGACGAAAAGTATAGTTCCTTGATATTTTTGTATTTATCTTGACCTTGATTTACAGTATTAATCTAACAAATTAAGAAACTGTCTATTTTTTCCCCTTTTTATTTACAAGATATTAATTTTGTTTTTGCACTCTGCAATGTTACAATTTGATGACAAGTAGAGCAAGAGAAAGCCAGGCTTCTTTTGGATAAGTGCGATGGCACCCCTGACATCTGTTATCGTCGGGAGTGTTCTTGTTTATTTGACCCACGCTGAGCAAAACGGAGTTCAAGTGGTGAGTTTTCTCTCATCAACGCATAGAAATAATTTCTTATACATGCACATTTTAAGATTTGGAGTCCCAACTCCTCTATTCACTACAAATTTTTGGAAAAAGAAATCGCTCATATAGTAAAAATCTTTTTTTTTTTTTTGAGAGAGGGATAAAATATTAATGAACCGTGTACAGCTTATAAACCCTAACTAAGACTTCCGATAATATCCCACCAAAAGGAATAACATTCTTTGTTGCATGGATTCATTGTTATGGGTACGATGGTCAAGATCTCACCTGCTAGGTAAAGGAAAGAAGTTCAATGTTATCGTCAATTAAAGTCATGATTTTGTTATAAAAAAACCATGATTTTAATCTTTAAAAAACTAATAAGATGGAATGTTGCATTTGTTTGTTTTGTACAGATCGGGCACCTGAAGAAGGGATTGAATCCACCAACTGTATCTGAGTTGGCTTTTGGGTCTCCATATCTGATGACAGCTATTAAAACTGGAATCATAACTGGTGTCATAGCTCTTGCTGTAAGTAGTAGTAGTAGTAGTACTGGTTTCTCCATCCTCACTCACACATATACATCAAACTCCACTCCCTCACATGCTCCCCATTAACCACCAGCTCTCTGGCATGCGTACAACATCGTCAGTGCACAAATTGGCCTTAGTCTGTGGACACATAATCAGGTTGTGGTGGCCAGGAATATTATTTCTATGATCACTAGTCGATTTAAGGAATTCCTCAATGAATAAGTTGATGCACACAGCTTGAATATGTATGTAAAAAGAAAAAGGAAAAAGGAAAAAGGAAAAAGGAAAAAGGAAAAGGAAAGAAAAGTCTCTTGTTTAAGATTGTGGTGTAAGATGATTTTGAAAGTGATTTTTCATGAAAAATAATATATATTTTTAATATCAACACTTTAAAAATATATATAAAAAAAATACCAAAAAATTAATTTTAAAATTTTAAAAAAATTCAAAAAATTTAAAAAATGTTGTTTATCCACACTCCTAAATGATATTTTATTTAATCGCCTAAGCTTGATGATATTCATTTATTTTCGGGTTAATACATCGGGTCTAAAGCCCAAAAGAAGAAAATTAAAATAATTAACAAAAAGGGTGGCTTGATGGATATTCAGGAAGGAGTAGCTGTTGGGAGGAGCTTTGCCATGTTCAAGAATTATCATATTGATGGAAACAAAGAGATGATTGCTTTTGGGATGATGAATATTGCAGGCTCTTGCACCTCCTGTTATCTGACCACAGGTACTGATTCTATGCTGTACAACAAGTTAAGGCCCAACCCAACGGGACTGAATCATGGATCCATTGGGGACTGGTTTGGTCTAATTAAGTTGCTTCACTTGATTTTAAGCCCCTTCGTAAATACTCGATCCAATGAGTAAACTAGGCAAATACTTCCCTAAACACTGATTTTTATGGTTATATTCAACTTATTGGTAATGCGTAAGCTCCTCTTACAAACAAATTGTATTGATTTGGATTGGATTGGATTGGATTGCAGGACCATTCTCGCGAACTGCGGTGAATTTCAATGCAGGGTGCAAAACTGCAGTCTCTAACATAGTCATGGCAACAGCTGTGATGATCACGTTGCTATTTCTAACACCTTTGTTCCATTATACCCCCCTAGTGGTTCTCTCCTCCATTATCATTGCTGCAATGCTCGGCCTAATTGATTATGAAGCTGCAATTAGCCTCTGGAAAGTTGATAAGTGTGACTTCATTGTTTGCATGAGTGCATATATTGGTGTTGTCTTTGGCAGTGTGGAAATTGGCTTGGTCATTGCTGTGAGTAGCATAAACACCAGCCAGTATTTATTCCCGTGAAACAAGTGTTAGGTTGAATATTCCTGATATGATCAGCATTTGCCTATGCAGGTCGCAATTTCTTTGCTAAGGATGCTCATGTCTGTAGCAAGGCCAAGGACTTTTCTTTTAGGCAACATTCCCAACTCCATGATTTACAGAAGCATAGACCAATACCCAATTGCAAACAATGTTCCAGGAGTTCTCATTCTCCAGATTGATGCACCAGTCTACTTTGCCAACGCAAACTACTTGAGAGAAAGGTATGCAAAATAATACATTTAGATATTAAACGATAAAATGTTAAACAATTTGCACCATCACTCGAATCTTCTTTGTTATTTAAATTTTGTTGTTCAGGATATCAAGATGGATATATGAGGAGGAAGAAAAGCTAAAATCCACAGGAGGATCAAGCTTACAGTATGTGATACTAGATCTGAGTGGTAAGTGTCTTAACTAATCATAATCAGCCTAGCCACCAGACTTATCTTTTGCCCCTATTAGCTTAATTTGACCCTAATGTTTCCGTCTATTCAACCCACAGCTGTCGGCAGCATAGATACAAGTGGGATCAGCATGCTTGAGGAAGTAAAGAAAAACATTGATAGAAGAGATCTCAAGGTACAATTAAATAGTTTTCAATCTTTCCATATTTTAGCTTCTGTGCAACCAGTCCTGGGTTATTAAAGTATGGATTACTTTGCTGTTGATCTAGCTCGTACTGGCGAACCCAAGAAGTGAGGTGATTAAGAAGCTAGAGAAGTCAAAGTTCATGGAAAGCATTGGTCAGGAATGGATCTACCTTACAGTAGGCGAGGCTGTGGCAGCATGCAATTTTACGCTACATAGAAGCAAATCATCAAATAATCCTGCCACAGAAAAAGTTGAGCTTGACGCACACGATAATGTCTGAGGTAAAAGCGGAAGAATTGCCTGGTATGCTTGTTGGGTCCAACCACAGCTTTGGTGTGATGGTTCACCGCTGAAGAACCCCTCCTAATCTGATTGATCCAAGCATTGAAAAACCAGATGATTTTGTGGTGCAGTGGTTACAAGTTAAAGGTCTAAAAAACTTTGTGTATCTCCATACATCGAATATGATAGCATGTGGTTCTTTCTAGAAATTATAACATGTTAGTTCACATCTATGCTGGCTCTCTATTCCCTTCACATTTGATGTTTCAGACTAGAATCAACGTTTCAAACCCATACTAAAACCGACGTGTGGGCCTCCCCCGCTGATGCATCAACAGTGAAATCATGACATAAAATTTGGTTGGAAATTCTACCAAAGTAGCATAGTTTGGACAAAATGTGAAAGGTTCTGCCTATCCACAGCACTAACAGGAAAAGAAAACGCTTGTGCCAAAAATCTCTCAAAATTATGACTGGCGTTGTAATCCATATACACTTCGACAATTTAGTATATCGATAAGTCGTAGTTTGAAGCTGCTAAGAGAGTGGGATAGATTAGAGCTCCCAGCTGGTGTTTCCCAAATTGGTACACCATGGGAACAAGCTCTAAAGAACAAGATGTCCCTCTGAAAAACTAGCTTCTTTTTTTATTTTAGATAATCTCCTATTCAACGGATTATTTTGACTGACCAAATACTAACAATAAATAATGCTGCAGAAGGATTAGGTGTTGAATAGCACAAGGGGATTCCCAGATTGTGTACCATGTGAACAAGCTCTAAAGAGCAAGGTGCCCCTTTGAAAAACTAGGTTCTTTTGATTTTAGATTATCTCCTATTCAACGGATTATTTTGACTGACCAAATACTAACAATAAATAATGCTGCAGAAGGATTAGGTGTTGAATAGCACAAGGACGATCATTTTAATAAAAAATTAAATAATAAAAAAACTACATGCCCAAAAGGCCATTCTTTCTGTCTTCTTAATAAATTCGTTCTCTCCAAGGGACGCAATTGGAAAACAGGTGTTCTTTAGACCCTACCTGGGCTAGTTCTCTGCTCATGGCCAAGAAAATGAATCTAGTTTCTCTTGTGCTCCAGTTGCTCTTCCTAGTCTCTCTCTTGTCTGGAGCAACTCATGGCAGGTATTTACTTTCCATGAACCATCATAATCCTACATGTTCAAATTTCCATAGATGAGACACTGAAAAAACGTGAGTAGTGCTTACAGGTTCAACCTGATGGAAGAGTCCCCAGGAGCTAATGGCAAAGATGACAGGCCAAGGCCACCATCCCCGAAAGGATATGATCCGGGAGAGATATCTACACCCCCATAAAGTAAAACGAAAGAAAAAATGCTGCAGCAGCAACCCTACGTGCCTTGCAATAGTGATACGTGTATCTTGTTTCTGTTGAGTGATATTTTTTTTTTTTATTTAACGTGGATGTCTAGGTTAACTCGTATGCATCTCGAGTAATCCTATGAGTCCTGAAATTAACGACCATATAAGTTTCCAGTGACCATCATATAAGCAACTACAGAATTTTTATTGAGTGATTTTAGTTTTATGAGTTTTAAAGGTTCAACTACAGAGTTTTTATTGAGTGATTTTAGTTTTATGAGTTTTAAAGGTTCGATGTAGTAGCTTACATTTGGATTTTGCATAATAATGGTGGCTCATGTCCTGTACATCTTGAAGTGTTTTAATATATTTTTTGCCTTACTAAAGCTATAGTACCGGATGGGCTATGGAGAACGAATTGGCGGAGAGAAATTCTAAAAAATTACGCCGAATCGGACATACACAATTCCAGCCGATCACTGATTTCATGCTCTCCATCCTAGGCCTACTTGTCTTCAACCATTTTGATTCTTCGAAACCTCCAACAATTGTGACTTGATGTCCACCATAATCTAATAAAAAAAAGGTATTTATGCAAACCAGGGAGTCACCACTGCCTTTCCAGACATACACAGAGAACGATTTTTAAAATTTAATTATCCTGGAATAACAATCACTTTAAAATTCAATATTCCAGATAACAATGACGGGAGTAACCTCTGATCTGCCACTTAATGTAATGTAAAATATTTTTATAAAAGTACTTTTTAATTGAAAATACACTATAAAAATATTTTTTTATTTTTTTTATTTTAACACATCAAAATTATTGAAAAACATTAATTTTCTTTTTTAGATGAAAACATTTTAAAAAAACACTTTGAAAAAACAGGTTAATAGCATTACCAGACGGTTATGACACATATTTAGATGTCACTTGATTCATTTATTGGTGCTAACGAGTTATGACACAAGCTAATATAATCTTGAAAGCAAAGAGGTTTGAATCCATCATTTTATCCGTTATCTGAGCAAAAGGATAGTAGAACAAAGAACTAAAATGCACTGCTACAATAAGTTAAAAATAATATTCCTATCAACAATCACAGCAATAAACACGGGGCTGAGAAATGGACTGAGAAAAATGATACAGCTCAGGAAAAAGGACTCAGAAATGGCGCATGTCATTCATAGATATGCATTGATTACAAGAAAATAAGTTTTGTGCTACTCATTTGCAAATTTTCAAGGCATCAACATTAGCATTTTATACCCAAGATGGAGAATAGAATAACTCGCTCAATTTACAAGCAATGCAAGGAAAGCAAACCATAGAAGAAAGAGCATCTAGAAATGCAATAACTCAAAAGAAGCTCACAAGATACTATTAAGAGTTCAAAACTAAACAAATGCACATTATGGCTAACAAAAATCAACTTCTCACATCTGTTTATCAGCTATCACGTCTAACCAGAAACTTCAGTGCAGCATCAAGGCAAACAAGAAAGGCTTCTCGCTGTCTGTTCTCAGTTCATATATAAACTTCCCATTGAAGAGGGCATTGTATTGTCCTCCAGTAGATAGTCAACAAAATACAAGTAAAGGAATTAAGGATTGGTCAGCTTTTCTTTGAATAGACGTGGAAGCACTTCATGAGCACCAATATCTAGAACCTCTGGATCCCTGGAAAATAAGGTATGCAGAGTTGGGCATGTATAAGGAAAAAAAAAAGCATCGCTATTGACTAAAGAGAGAACCATTTCAAACAAAGTACAATGGCATGTATTAAGCATTAAAATGATACCAGATGACTTAGCATATTGCACATGTTTTCCTTTTCTCTGAAGATGAACTCGGGGTAAGGAAAAAAATAAGAAATTTCCTTTTCAACAAAAAAGAGAGCATGAAATAAATCATCACCATTGAAATGGTGACTCCCAAATGGAGATGATTTATTGTTGTCAGCTGTTCCATGTCCAGTTTTTTATATCTAGCATGATGCTAAAAACTACAAGTCAGAGCTAGCTAGAGAACATTGTCACAGTGTGTGAGTTCATCTACTTCCCAATCTCCTTCGTATCCACAAATATCCTAATTCAGCCAGTTTAAGCAGCTAAGAACGGGAAATGTTAAATATCATATATTTATGGATAAAGCACATAGCATGTGGGAGGCCTGTCTGTCCAGATGATTGACTGCAATCACTGAGTGTACAATAAAAAACTAGGTGATTGCGTTCGTGAAAGAGTATATGATTTTATATGCAACAATAATCATGAAACATGTACATGCACCAGGGTTCAGATGTTATATCATTTATACACAATTAAGCCATCTATAGAAGCATCTATATCTTTTCAAATAAAAACTTCAATAACAAATTAAAGAGTAGATATGAGAGAAGTGGAGAGGAGAGGAGAGAAACCTGCAAAGTGTTTGCCCCTTTTCATTGGTGCTAGCAATAAACCATATTTTTCGCATAAAATGTGACTCGAATTGAACAAAGAAACCATCATGCTGCCCATACTTCCACTTTCTTGATCCTTGACCTTTCCAAACCTGCAAAAAAGGCATGCAATGAATAAGACCTTGTTGTTGAGTACAGTATTATATCCCACCACAGAATAGGCAAATCAGCTAGGACTGGTAAAACATAAACAAAAGTGACATAAATAGTCTTAGAATTAAACAATTTAAGTACTATATATTTGATTATAAGCAAGTCAGGCTCGTCTGTCTTAAAGCCATAAAGCCATTGAATCATTTGCAGTGCATCTAATATAGACTTGACATAATTAGAAAACAGCTTGCTTATTAATTAGCAGCCTACATGATACATCACCACTTGGGTTCTTCAATTTTACCATTAAAGGTTAAACTCAAGCAAACTGCATACAACACCTTACTCGCCCAAGCTCATTGACTGATTCAGCTGTAACAGCATAAGCTGATGTTTATGAAATCAAGGATCATTTACAAATCTCAGCCCGTAACAAAGAGAAATATAGGACCAATAAAGGACGGTATATGAGAAAGTAATCTAGCACCAAATACACTACTTAAAAAGAAAAATATGAAAGAAGAGAAACCATAATATTCCATGTCCGCAGCAAGTTCCTCTTCAAAGCCATGTCATCCAAAGTCCTAAAGTAGATACTATGCCTAGGATCATTCTTATCAATTCCCAAACCACAAAACCTACATATGAGCACATCTCATTATGTGCATGTCTGGTGTCCAAGAAAAAGAAGGGCTTGCTTCTTGGGAAGACCTGTATACCCAACACATGCGAAGAAGCAAATCATTACCTGCGGGTAGGATATGATATTTTTTGGCACCACTAAGCAAGCTGCCTTGGAGAAAGAATCATCCGCATACTGCCTTAGAAATGAGAAACAATTGCTGTGTGAATGGGGCGATTCAAAGGCCTGCAAAAAGAAACAAGGTAAAGGTAATTGCTAGAATCACAAAGAATTCTATTCATTTATATCCTCTTTTTACAAGTACATATACCATACATCAGAGAATGATGTCTCCAAAGAAGATAATACAGTTTCAAAAGTGAATACCTTATCAATATTAACAACTGGAGCATATTTATCAGTTTGTGTCTTTTCCTTGTCAAGAAGAAAGTAGACTCTAGGATCCACTTTAGAAGCTTCATGCCATGATTTTACAGCTGTCTCCATGGTCTCAACAAGAAATGAGAACATATCTTTAAAACATTCTTCGGATCCAAGCTTTTCAAACTACAAAATAAAAGGCTAAATTAATTTTTTTTAACGGAGAGTATTATCACATGCACAGAAAAGCTTAAATAATTAATCTTCTACATGAACAAGAAGAGAAGATGACAAATGAGGTTATCCAGATTCAATCTTCCATTAAAAGGAAATATGGTGAATGGGAAATGACCACTTCCAAAATGCATCTCACTCCCACATACGTGCTTCAAATTATAAGGTGAAAAACTTGGACATCATGACTCTTTGCTAGATAAAATACACTCACTATTTCAGATTTCAATGTTTCCAAGTGTTTTGCCATGTCAACATTGGATCTCATGCTCTGCACCTCTTGAGCTCGTTTTTTGTCTCTGGCCAACTGGGATATCCTCTTGATCTTTCTTGATACTTCAGTGCTCTGTGGATTGTGTTGTAAAGCTATTTGGAAAGTTGCCAGTGCCTACACATAGATGAGCAGTCAAAATGTATCAGCAACAAAATCAAAATCCAAGCAATCTTGTCTAAACAGCTACCAAATAGCATGAAAAGCGAACATGATCCTTTAGAGTTCAGACATACATCATCATACCGTTCCATGCCCTCCAATACACACCCTTTCCTGAAATATCCCTGAAATTGTAACAAAAAGCCACTGTTATAGAAAAATCTTAGGAAGTCAAGTAGACCAAATGATAAATGGTTGTGCATGTCTGTGCACCTTTTCCCATTGAGGGTTCAATTTGATAGTTGTCTCGGCATCAGCAAGTGCTTTAGTAAGCTTGACCAATTGCAAAAATGCTGCAGCACGGTTGCTGGTGAATGATAGAATCATAAAAAGGGAAAGAAAGATTAAGGGATTTGAGTGTTTGAAATATCATTGAGCATAACTAAACCTCTGATAGACAATTGCAGTTGATGGATAAGCATTAAGAAAGCCAGTCAATTATCATAATAGGATTGAGAGACTATCAAGGTTCAAAATGCATTGAACATTCAACTAGAGCTCTTATAGACAATTAAAGAAGTTGCGTAAACATAAAGAAAACAAATGAACTATGATAACAGTATCAAGAAAACCATATGGATTCTAATTTAGCAAGCACAAATGTGCTCTATGATTCTGGCATGGTATTCATAAATTGCATAACTGTTATTGGGAATAACAATGCCATTAAGCAAGACAAGAGAATAATCCATTGCAAACCACCTAATCTCAACACAAGAAAGCGGGCCTAAAGAAATTATTTGGAAAGTAAAAAAGTTTGTTCCCTCACCATACCAGTTCTTCAAAATCAATTCGCTATGCATAATACAAAATGTTAGAGATGGACAGAAAACACAAAAGTGCAGCTTTAACACTGCACGATTAAACATTTCTAACTCAGGTGTAAGGCCCCCGTCTTCGAATTTGATGAAGATTAATATAGAATTACGAGCACAATAAGATACTATGCTGCATCGCACCTAATCATCATTAATACAGTGAATGAAGGCGAGCAAAAAAATTAAGAACAACCAACTCCAACTAGTTCTAAGAAATGGGAAAGCATCAAACTTGAATTCCTAACGAAACTTGAACCGCAACAATCACAAACCAGCCAAAACCAACAAAAATATAACTGAACACCTAATTGAAAAATGAATCAAATTTCACTAAAAATAAATGAAGAATGCATTTTGATAAACATAGTGATTGACCAAGCCAACAAACCCTAATTTGGGGGTCACTTTTTTTTTACCTATAAAGAGTGGGATTTGAAGGGTCAAGCTTAATAGCCTGAGTGTAAAGAGCAGCAGCTTTGAGATAGTTCCCTGCTTTAAAGAATTCATTGCCTTTGTCTTTCAATGATATCTCCTCCTTGACATTGCTTTCTTTGGACCCTGTCGTAGCCGATCCTTTCTCTGCTTCAGCCATTGTAACCGGGTTCTTGCTAGGGTTTATGTGAGCGAGATTTTTGGTTTTTTTTTTTTTTTTAAGTTTGTAATACTCAGAGAGTGTAGAAGGAAGTGAAGCTGAGTGATTCCTGTCGACGGGTCACGCTGGTGATACCTGTGCAAAACTTAGGTTCGGTTTCATTTCGAATCGATTTAGGATTAAATTCCAATTTGGCCTGATTCAACTCCAATAATTTTTTTATTTTTATTTTAAAAATATTATTTTAGTTTCTTAAATATTAATAAATTAATATTCGATAAATTACTAATTTTAATTAAATAATGGCTCCAATGAATAATATGTGATTAATTAATAAATTTTTATTATTCCAGAATATTAATTTATAAAGATTTAATTAATATTGTTTTATTTGGAAAAATAAAAAACAAAATAGTGTGTTTTTTTATTAACCTAATAAATTAACAACCCAGACTCACAAATCACACACCATACTAGGTACTAGCCTTGATACCTGGACGATGTCGCGGGTTATTTTTTTTGTATAAAAAATATTTTAAAAAATAAAAATTTAAAAATCTTGGGTTTTTCTACAAAGTTATGCCCAAAAATCTTGAATTTCGCTGCAATGCCTGATTTAAGAGTAATATTTATAATATTAATAATAAAATTAAACTTGCATGACCCAAGTTTAAGTGAGTCTGACTGTAACACCGGACCCAAGAATACTGAATGTGGGTCTGGCTATAAGGTCGTGTCATAAAAGTGTGATAATTAAATAGATTAATTAAAAAAACAAAGAAAAAAAATCAACAGGAAGAAAAAACTAATGAAGAAAAAGAAAAAAAATTGAATTAATTTGGTCAACCTTTTAAATCAGGTTATCCTGTAAAACCTGAGATTTGCATCATGAAAGTTTGATAACTAAATAGAAAAAAAAATGACGAGTTTACCTAGAATTCACCAGGTTAACCCATCAAACCAAGTTAACCCGTTAAACCCAGGATACGTGTCATAAAAGTATGAAAGTCTGATAATTAAATAGAAAGAAAATTAACTTTAACAAATTAAACTAAATGAAAAAAAAAATAACTCGTCAAATCAGGTTAACCCATCAAACCCAAGATTCGTATCATGAAAATCTGATAACTAAATAAAAATATTTAACATTAACAAAATAAATTAAACAAAAAAAATACATTAAAAATATAAAAAGAAAAAAACAGTTATATAATATAATACAATATAATAATAATTATTATTATAATTATAATGAAAAAACGTGGGGAAAATTTAAAAAAAATGAAAAAAAAAGTGGGGAAAGTTAAAGCTAAAGCTAAATTCTCAACCAACTCAATATTGAAAAAATAAATTTAACAAAGATAATTTTAAAAAAAAAAACATGTGGGGGAAACACTGTAGCCAAACAAAAACCATGTAAGGGAAACACTGTAGTAATCCATAGTATTTTTTTTTAAAAGCTACAAAGCTAATCTCTCAACCAGCTCAATATATATAAAAAAAAAAACCGACAAAGGCTATCTAAAAAAAAAAAGAGTCAATTTTGGGTGAAAGAAATGAAAAAAAAAATGTACAAAAAAGGAAACAAAAGCAAAAAAAAAACACGTGAGGAAAGCTATAGTGTTTTAAAGAAAAAAACAAAAAAACTAAATTTTCAATAGCTGAATAGTAAAAAAATAAAATCAACAAAAATAATTCTGAAAAAAACAAAACAAAATGAAAGAAAATATGTAAAAAATGACAATTTAAGAAAAAAATAAAAAAAATAAAAGAAAAACATATGGGGAAAGCTAAAGCTAAATTATCAGTCAGTTCAATATTGAAAAAATAAATTTGATAAAGATAATTTTTTAAAAAAATATATGAGGAAACACTGTAGCAAAACAAAAATTATAAAGGGGAAACACTGTAGCAATCCATATTATTTTTTTATTCAAAAAAAACTATAAAGCTAAATTCTCAACCAACTTAATATAAAAAAAAATTAAAATCTACAAAGACCATTTTGAAAAAAAAACGAATAAAGGAATCATAAAAAAAGAAAACAATGTATGAGAATATTATAGCAATTCACAATGTTTTAAAAAATATATATAGTTAAATTTTCAACCAGTTCAATATTTAAAAAAATTAGCAAAGATAATTTTGAAACAAAAAAATTTAAAAAAAAAAGAAGAAGAAGAAATCAATTTTGGGTAAAAAAAACAAAAAAACATGTAAAAAAAAACCAAAACCAAAAGCAAAAAAACAAAACCAAAAACAAAACTGCTGCTACAGTGAATATCCCACGCGTTTTAGAGTATTCTATAATTATTTAAAAAAGCTAAATGTTTCATTGTACCCGTTAAGAGAACACTGTAGATTCCTAAAGGTGTATCTTTTTTTTTCTGTCCTAATCGTTTTTTTACTTTGATCCCTCAATTTATTTATTTTTTAATTTGATTCTTTGATATTGTTTTTCTATTGATTGGTCATGGTGATTTGTTTTTATGTTTATTTACGAAGGTTTCATAGTTTCGCGAGAATATTATGTTGTTCAATTGATGTTTAGTTTGGCAGAATAAAATTTAATTTTATTGAATTATAAGAATTAGAGCTTCGGGGACTAAATTTGGAGTTTCAAAAAATATTAAGTCCCTCAGTTTTCTAACATCAATGTCTGGTTTGCACATGCAAGTTAAGGTTTTTTTCCTAATCCCTTGACTTTTTTTTCTTCTAATTTGACCATTTCAAATTAATTTTATTTAGGATTTGACTTGGTAATTTATTTTAATTACTTTGATAAATGGATCTTGTAGTATCGAAGGAAATTTTTTATGCTTGTTTGATAATTGTTTTTGCAAAATAAAATAAAATTTAGCTGATTTAAAAAAATTAATGTTAGGGGCCAAGATTGAAACTAAAACAAATATAGGGGTTACGATAAATGAGCAAGAAAAATAGGCTAGTGTGTGTAATGTGTAGGAAGCCTCTATCGTATTTTTTTTCAATCTCATCATTCAACAACTGATTTTCTAAAAATTGAGCTTCAAATTTGTTCTATATTGCTTTTCATGGGATTATCACTTTCTTATTTATTTTTTGCTTCATTATCAAATAAGATCACGAAATCCTTTTAAGAGTATTCAGAGGATATTTTTTTGTGGTATTTGCAAACGATCATTTTTTGAGTTTATCGTTGTCAATTATTCTTGGCGGTTTATTTGCTGTCATTGTATTTTTTATTCATATTATTAAATTAGTCAAGTCAATGACTTGGATCTTGATTATTTTTTCTTTTTTAAGAATTATTGGGTTGCTCAAGCATTTTTTTTTAGTTCTGGAAAAAATTTGGCTCGACCCATGATGTAATGCATTTTACCTATCCAGTAAGAAACTCCACACGTGGTGGCATAAACACAATAGACCCAAAACATCGTGCATGTACTCACATTTCACTATGGACTTAATGTGTCAATTTTGTTTTTTTCATTATAGTCATCAAACTTTTTTGAGGTCGATTGCATCCTTTTATTGGCCAAAATGAATCCCAATTGCTTCAAATTTGCCGAGAAATGACAAGATTGGAAAAAAGAGAACAAAAGTGAAAAAAAAATAGAGGAAAAAGGTGATTGTTTCAAAAATACTACAAAAAATGAACTTTGCTCCTCATAATTCACCTTACTCCTCATAATTTTTAGGTTATAAATATTCAGTCCCTTGAATTTCCAAAAATGCAATTTTAGTTTAAAATGTTATTTTTCTTATTTTAAGATCCTTAGTTTGGGAGAGAAGAGAGAGTGGTGAGATTCTCATTAAAAAGAGAGAAAATCTCGGGTTATAATGGTTTTTGTTATGTAAAAGATTAATTTTTGAGTCAATGGGTTCTTTTTTACAAGGGGAGTCACCTAAGTGTTTTTTTTTATTCCCTTCGCCTGAAATGGTAGATTTGAGCTTGGAAAGTTTTTTGATTTTGGGTTTTAGATTAATTTTTTGGTTAATTGATACCATATACGAGTTTATCAAGATGTATAGAGTGTTTTATGGATTTTCACGACAAAATGAGTTGAAAATTTGGTTTTTAAGTAAACAAACACCAACCTTAATTTTCTAGTAACCAATGTGTTTGAAAACTTAGAGATGTAGGCGATGCATTGATTGCTCTTTTTTTTGTAAAAATAAAAATATAGTTAGCTCAAGTGTGCATGTCTAGGCTACAATGACAGAACCTATAAGCTTTTTAAAGCCCTGTCGTGTTGGGCCACCTAGGCTAGCGCTCCTAGACTTTTTCTTTTTTGAATTTGGTTTTTTGATCACTTTTTTTTTCTAGTCTCATCATTCAATCTTAGCCTTCTATTGAACTTTTTAAGTATTCATAAATTTTTATGATGCTTTTAACATAGTATGATTTAATTTTACTTAGTTTACAGATAAAAATTTAACATTTTTTTATTAGAGTTTTTTTTTGTAGCCATACTTATTTTTTTTCTTTATTTTTATTCAATCTCTTTCCTAGTATTTTTTTTTATCATCATTTCATTAAATAGAACACTAGTTCTAGTAAACAAAGTTATGGAATAGCATCGAGTCTTTGACTTATGTTTTGAAATTGAATATTTACATCCATATTTATCTCTTAGACTTTGAATATGGTATTTGGTTAAATATCGTTTAGGTTTTCTTGATTTTTACGTAAAATGATAATATTTTTTTTTGATATGTGCGACATTGCATAATATTTCTCCCTTTGATTTTATTATATCGTTTTCATGTGTATGTTTATTTCTATTATAGTTTGATTTGGTAAAAAATTGATTATCATAAATAAAGTTATTAAATACACCCAAAAACATGGTTTGTGTTGCCATATCAAATATCTTGAACCATATTTGTCTCTCAATTTTTCCAGTTAAGCCTTTAATTATCATTAATAACTTTTCTTTTGTGTTTATTAACATATATGATTCTTCATTAATTTAATTAAATGCAAGCGCCAACTTTTCAATTTACAATCAAGTTTTTTTTAATGTCAAATAACATGCCGGAAAAACGTGCATATCTATTTTTTTTAAAAAAGAAATCATCCGACCAGAGGCTAAGTGCAAATCAAATACTGGCTATAACAAACTTTAAACTGTATGGCATATTCATTGCAAAAAAAAAAAAACATTGTTCATGCTCTCACATTTCACCATGGGCTCACCATGCTATTTTTATTTTTATTTTGGTCATTAAACTTTTGTTTTAGGCAATTTCATCCTTTTTGGGACAAAATGAAGTCTAATTCCTTTAAATTTATCGAGGAGTGACAATATTGAAAGAAGGGGGGTTTGAGTGACAATGGCAAAGAACATAGATGTCTATTTTGAAATTGGGTCAAAAAATTTAATTTGGTCCTAATTTTTCAAATGATAAACTCATGGCACCTTAACATTTTGAAATTTTAATTTTGATCCAAAACTTTATTTTATTTATTTTTTAGTCACTAGTTTGAGGGATGGAAGAGAAAGTGGTGGTCAAGAAAGAAAATTTCCGCTGACACTGATTCCAACCACGAAACAAATAATTTTGGTGGTAATGGATTTCATTCGACAATGAGAGTTTAACCTAATCATTCTTTCCCTAAACCTTGCATAAGATGATAGATACGAGATTTGAAAGTCTTTTAGTACTAGGTTAATTTTGGGTTTTTAGGTTGATTTTTTGGTTGTTTAAGGTCATTGATAGGTTTGTCAAGGTCTATATAGTGTTTTTTGTTAAAAACAGGTTGAGTATCAAGGTTTTTTTACAAAAAAAAAAAAAAGAAGGGGCAAATGACAGGTTGTATGCTTCTTTGAAAAAAAAAACTCAACTTATTTGCACGAGCTTGGGCTTTTTTAAAGCCTGGATGTACTAGGCCACCCATGAGCCTAAGCTTTTTTTTCGTTCATTTATTTGCTTTCAATTTCATATTCAATTATTAGGTTTTTGTTGAGTTTTTTTTTTCTATTTTTGCAAATTTCTACTATGTTTTTTAATAAATTATGATTTTTTTTCTTTTTATGAATACATTTTTTGTTTTCTTATTTTATAAGGCATTCTTATTATGCAGCTTTACTTGATTTTTTTTTTTTATCTTCGGTTTTATTATATCACTTTTCTATGTGTTTTTTTATTGTTATATTAAAAACAATTGGTTTCAATAAACAGTCTTATTAAATATAATGAAATCTATGACTTGTATTTCGAGATTAGATATCCACATCCATACTTATCTATCAACTTTTCAATTTACTCTTTAATTTTTACTTGGTTTTCATATAAAATGATAGCATTTTTATCTATTACATGTAACCTTGCATGGTAATTTTTTACCTTTGATTTTATTCAATTAATTTCATGTGTTGCTTGTTTATATTATCATTTAATTAAATAAAAAATTAATTCTTATAAACGAAGTCATATAACACAACCGAATAAATAATTTTTGGTATAAGAATAAATATATTGATTTACATATATTTTTTGATTTTTTTGATTTTAGTTTTTAATTATCATTAATAATTTATTTATTTATTTATCGACATAAATAATTCTAAATTTATTTAATTAAATATATATATATATATATATAAAATTTTATATACATTTAAATTATTTTTATATAAAATAAATACATTGAAAAAACATATTCGTTTTCTTTCTCTAAAAAGTCTATCCGATTTGTGGCACATCACAGGTCAAGTCATAACTTTATCGGGGAGTAGTGGACTCGGTGCAGAAGAATCTGACCGTTAATTACAATTTCTTTTTTCATTTTTCTAACATTAATAATAATATCCCTCAAATAAATGACAAGGGCCGAGGCCCATTAACTAAATATGAATGGTGCTAGTTTGGGTAAATGTTGAAAGCTCTAAGCAATCAAAGCCACTTAGAATCAATCTAATCAAATGAAGAGACGAGACCCAGCCCTCCTTCGTAATACAATAAAACGCAAAAATCTTAATTTAGTCCTAAACTTATACACATTTTCAATTACATCCCAAATCTACAAAGTTTATCAATAAAGTCCCAAGAACTCTTATGTTTCTTAATTTCATTCTCTTATAATTTGTTTTTAATAATCAAAGTCTATTATGCATGCTTTACGCACTAAAACGGTTTAAGATTTTTAACCTAATTTTCATATTTATATACTAAAACATTATTTTGAAGAACATTTGATGAAAATATTGACAAGCATTCATCGATAGAAAGACTCCATTGATAAATCTTTTAACAATATTATTTGATAACTTTTATAGGTTTGACTAGTTTATTTATTTGTGCTTCGCCGCGGCCGAACCACGTTTTTAAATGCATAAAAAATTATCAAGCTCCAAGCAAAAAGATAAATATTTAAATTTTTTTTATCTTGAATAAAGTCATCATTTAACTATTTCAATTCACAATAATAATATATCTAGTTTTTTCAATAATAAAATTATCATTTTATTATTTTAATCTATATTAATAATATAGTGAAAATCCCGTGTGTTTTAGCTTCTATTGTTAATGGGAAATGAGCATATATATAGGTTTGAACTAAATTATTATTATTATTATTTATTTAAAATAAAAAGGAAAGTGAAACCTTTCCATCGACCAAGTCCTTGCCCGTTTAAAAAGATATTTGAAAAGAATTAAACGAAGACGTAAACAAAGGGTGAGATAGAATACCGTCGTCCACGATACATATTTAATTTTCTAAACTGCCCATTTCCACGAATCAGAGCACAAACATCCAATTACGAAAAACAACAACAACAACAACATATATCTGTTGACCTTTTCCTTTCTTTCCACATCCCAACCACTATATGCATAGGCAAGACAGCAAATAAAAACTTTAGGTTCTTCTATTACATTAATATTGATTCGGGCACCAACCTAAGCATGCCGAGAAACAAAGAAAGAGACTGTCTGCTTCGGTTGACTTGTATCTAAACAATCAAAACTACCATGCATGACTTTGCCAAAATGTGTTTGGTGACATTATTTGTTTCTTAATTACTGCATTAATTGATTTAATCAGGTTCTTCTGTTCTATTATATTCCTAGTTTCCAAATCGATGTGCTCTCAGTTATTTCCATCTTTTTCATCAAAAAGAGAGAAGAAAAAAAGCTGACACTTCATAAGACAGCTGACATTATTAATGTCTTGTTAGAAATGTGGATTAATGTGTTTGGTATGTGCATTGACTTGGCCATAACATTCTAGAACTAATTTAAATTAATTAAATACATGAAGGTTTACTTTCTGAACATCAATTTTAAACCAAGTCTGCGTTCTAAATTTAGTCTCATTGCACAGTGGATTAATTCGCTAATTACTAGATCTTAAGATATATACAACAAAAAGATGTACAGTTGACTGGCCGTGCATACAGCTTATACATACACGTATAAACAGATTAGATTTTTAATTTAAACCTCATTTGAAAAGGAAGAAAAAAA
>Ga0325410_1002293_pt1 | contig 21397 bp, 5 predicted proteins | sample PopdelMetagenome_16_FD_206182 | JGI IMG/M metagenome (GOLD analysis project Ga0325410, IMG submission 206182) | Populus deltoides microbial communities from Bellville, Georgia, United States - Xylem-PdIQD-R3 | ecosystem: Host-associated > Plants > Phyllosphere > Stem > Wood/Secondary xylem...
GACCCACATTTTGTTGCTAATGAATGGCCAAGTGATCAGCAACCTTGTGGTCCAATATACTGCACCACCATTGCCACTCCTCGTTTAGTTGTGTTTAATTATGAAGTGTGATCCACTTTTACTCTTCCAAATAGTTCTTCTTGTCTCTTGGCTTAGACCACGCTATATGTGAAAGGTGTTTTCATTGAAGTTCATCGCGACTTTAATGAATAGCAGTGCAAATAAAATTAAACCTAAAGCTACGGGGAGTTTAGTCATATATAAATAAATTATTTTTTTTTTCTTCTCATTTCTGAATAAATAGAAACATTATCTACTCTACTAAAAGAACTGACCAGCTTCTCGGGAAGGAGTTGCCCCTTTTTATTGTTATTTTTTTTTAATTTTTTTTTTTATATTTTTCTTCTTTCAATTAAATTCTGTTTTAGCTTCTTTTTTTTCAATTTCATTGTTAATTTTGAATTGAACTTCAATATTATATTATCCAAATAGCAAATAACCGTCTAGTATTTAGTTGTAAGTGTTTATTTTTATTATCACATAATTAAATAAAAATAGTTTTTTAAAAAAAAAACTAAAGTTGTTATATTTAGTAGAGTCCATTATCCGGATCGTGGGTTCGACAGGTTAAGCTTGAAATCTATATCAATACAATATGTCATTATTTTTTAAAGGCAAACAAGCTTTTTATTAATCGTCCAGGTTTTTTTTAGACTCGTCAAGTCAACTGGATCACGTTAAGACAACTCCTATGCAGGTTGATTTTAAACCGAGGATGGGCAAAAAGTTGAATCGAGAGGTTTCAAAAAGTTGAATCGTTAGGTTAGATCCCTTTTTTAATTTTTATTTACTTTTTAATTAATATCTTCTCTCTTATTTATTAAATTACTTAGCTTAAATATTATTTCATTGTAATTAGTTTTTTTAGGGCTTTTATAATTTAATAATACTTCAAAGAAATTATTATAATCTATCTTTAAATTTTTTTCTAGTTAATTTTAAGACAAATTAGTTGTATTTGCATTATACATTTAAAAGACTAAAAATCATTTGTGTCTATATATATATATATATATATATATATATATATATATATATATATATATATATATATATATATGATGGAAAGGACAATTGATATTAAATATTTATATTTTTATCTATCTTTTACTTTTTGCTAGAAAAAAATCAAATTTTCGCTTTAGTTTTTAGTTAGCATTCAAAACTTTATTTTGATTTATCAAGTAATATAGTTTTTTAATCAATTGTATTTGTCGTATGTTGACAATAAGGCAAGCTATTTGTAAAAAAAGGGTAAAACAGAAAAAAAAAAGTCACTATCTAGTTTTATGGTAACTAAAAACTCTAATTGGTCTTCGAAAATTTTAGATAAAAGGATGATTATGTAAAGGTAAACTGCATTGTTGTTTATCTTCAATGATAAATGTATTTTAATGTAATTTTCCTAAACTAATATGTATATTATTCAAGATATTATCTTTATTCACAAAACAACGTTAAAAGATAGAGCTCGATGTTTGACCTTACCTTCCTGTGTTATTTGGTGGACTATATTAATTGACTCTATTATATGTTAATTAATATCCGAAGAACATGGTTTATTATGAGACCATTCCATCCTAAGTCTTTTAACAGATGATAAAATCATTTAATATAAGCTTGAGATATTCATGATCATGATCAACTGACTAAATAATGTCCAGAGAACAAGGTCAAATTTTAGATCACTCCATCTTAGGTTATTTAGAAATGGCAAACACACACACACACACACATTAAAAGGCTTAATATAGTTTTAAAATTTCATCTTATCCATTAAATAGCGTCCCAAGAACAGGCCCCACTATTGTACCATTTCATTTTGAGCTACTTAATAAATTATAGGAATATCAAATTAAATTTGTAAAATAAAAATATTATGTGGTTACTAAAAATTGTATTAATTGATATTCTAAAGATCAAGAATTAATTGATACTATTATTCACTTATGACATATGAAGAACGGGGGCAATATTGAACCATGCCATTCTGGGTTGATTAATAGTTAATGGAAACAATTAATTCATTGATGAAATATTAATTGATTCTATTACTTGATAATCTACATCAAAAGATAAGGCCTAGTATAAAACAATTCCATCTTGGGTTAATTAACAATTCATAGGGATAACCAGTACAAGCACAATTTTATTATTATTATTATTATTATTATTCTTTATTAATCAACATCCGGAAGACAAGGCCTAAGATTAGATCATGCCATCTTGGGTTGAGTAATCAATTATTATTATTAACAATGTTTTGTTTTTTCATCTAAAAATAATTGGTCCATATAATGTTTATCACAAACTTTTTCGCAATAAAAAAAAATTCTCAAATTCAAATTTCATGACTGTATTCAACCATCTTATCTTATCCACCCAATCAACAAACAAATTAAACATTAATCAATCCATATTCAATCATATAAAAAACAAAACCAAATCCAATATTCAACAAATTTAACAAGCCCTTAACAAAATAATTTCAATTATTTAAAATAAATTCTCATAATATTCATGTCCATCCAATATTCATGAAAATCATCTCAAATCACTAACACACATGAATACAAATCAATAATGTCCAAATAGTAAAAAAAAAATATGCACAACAATGAGCATTTTGTCCTAGATTTCATAGCATTTAGCGATTTGTCAAAAAAATAAATTGAGTTTACGGATCGACCTTCCAAGGTGTTTGGCATGTCTAGGATCTACGAAATCAAGATTGGAGGACTGTTGGAACAATGGCAGAGTGTGTACCCACACATCACCACCATTATCAACGCATGGTTTCATGTCGCCCCTACTGGAGGAGCATGAGCAGATGGATCCAAAGCTCCTATGTATCCTCTTTGCTTCTATACTAGCAGTGACTCTCACCGCTGCTCAAGAGAGAGACCTGGCCTTCCAAACCTTCGACCCTCTCCTTTCTCTCTCTCTCTCTCTCTCTCTCTCTCTCTATTATAACCTTTCTTCCTCTTTAATTATTCTCTTTACAGGTTGTGTGTCACAGTTATTGGTGCTAGTGTTGACTGTTGAATGAGTTCACGAGGGCAGTGTAGGAATCAATGATTATTGTTGATAAAGAGAATGAACGATGTAGAGAGGGGATGTGGTCGCAACTAGTGTTAGGATCACGTTGGTTATTGTCAAGTGTTGTGTCGGGGGTGATGATTGTCTATCAAAGTGTTGGTCATGGAAGAAGTTCCTGAAGCAGGTGGACACTCTTTTACTACCATTCACGAAGGAATTAAAAGAAGTTACTGGTGTTAGGAGGTCATAGTTGTAGGTGTTGTGCCTTTTTTATTGTCATCCATGGCTAGTGACAATGTTACTCACAGTAGGGGATGGTGGCTTGTCTTTGAGTAGGTTAATTATATTGGTAGTTTTTATTCGTCTGAGAGCTCATGATTTTTTGCCTTTTTTTTCTTTGTTTTTATTTTTAGTTTTTTGCTTTTTTTTAAATGAGAGAGTTTTTTTTTGTGTGGGGTCTTTTTTTATTGGGATGTTACTGTGTGTGATGTGTGTATGTCTATTTATACTATAATGAACCTTCTCAACCCTTCTATCTTTCTAGATTTTCTAGAGATTTCCTCTACCTTCCTGATTTTCTAAAGAGTTCACTTCTCATAAAACAACTTTGTTTTTCCCTTTTTTTCCCCTTCCGTTTATTTTTTAAACTAAACTAGTTCTTGTTTCTTTTTTTCAATTACATTTTACTCACTAAAAAAAATCTCTTTTTTTATTGATTTTCTCTTTTTTTTTCTTCTTTTCTACTAGATTTTTTTTATTTTTTAAAACTTTATTAATTAAAAAAAACAATACGTGAAATGGTCTAAAATTATGAAATGACCATAAATGTATTTTTTTTTTATGAATATTGGTATTTTTTTTGTTTTTCCAATTTTTTTAAAAAAATATGTTGAAAACAAGGGTAAAAATTGAGTGATGATAGTTACCCTCTCTTTACAAGATTTATGATACAAAGACAAGGAAAAACATTTTTCCTTGACTTTATATTGTAAGTTTTGTTGAGAAAAAAATAATTACATAAAAAAATAAATGACAGGATAAAACTTGGGATTAATATAAAGAATAAAGTGATCAACTTGGGATGCTTATGAATGAAAAGCTTAGATTGGGATCCACGCAAATGAAATGGATCATCTTGAGATCCATGTAAATTAGATCAATTTAGGATCTTAAGTAAAACTAGGACAACTTGGAATCCATATAACTGCAAGGATTAACTTAGAATCCACGTAAATGAAAGGATCAACTCTGGATCCATATCAAAATGATCAAATTAGGATTCATATAAAAAATGATCAACCTAGAATCTAGATCAACTTGCAATTTATGAAATGATCATCTTAGGATCTATAAAAGGATAAACTTAGGATCTATGCAAATAAGATCAACTTGGGATCCATATGAAAATATGTCAATTAGAGATCTATGCAGAAGAAAATAAAAAGAATCAACTTGATATCCATGTAAATAAAAAAAAAGGTATTAACTTGGGATCTATTCAAATGAAAAGGGATCAACTTGGGGTCCATGTAAATGAAAATGGTCATTTAGAGTTAACTATCCTCGAAAAAAATAGGGTTTAATTGTTTGGTTACCAGCTTTATCATAAAAATAAGTCAAATTATCAGGTGACTAACCTTATTATAAAATTGCAAAATGGGTTGAATTGTCAAGTGACCAACCTCAATTGTAAAACATGGTACAATTATTAGGTTACCAACCTTAATATGAAATCCAAACAAGTTAGCTTGACTTACTTGGTTACAAGATCTAGCTATGAACCTCTTTATAATAAGGTTGAAATTGAAACTTCTTGATGGTAGGGCATCTTTTTCTTAATTGCAAGGTTGCTTCCTAATTCCAAGGTTTGATATACTGATTACAAGGTTGGATCTCCTGATTGCAGAGCTTAATCTCTTGATTGACCTGATGGCAAGGCTAATTCTCCTTATTGTTAGGCTGAACTTCTTAACAGTAAGGTTTGATCTCCTTATTACAGGGTTCATCTACAAGTTGACCTACTGGCAAAACTTGATCTAAAAAATTTCTTCTTTTTTTTTTGGATCACACTCGATAAAATATTGTTAATAAAGATATTAAAAATTAAAAGTTAAAATTGACATAAATTTTCACACATGCACACTGCTTTTAAAAATTAACATCTTATTGGAACATTTAGTTTGGGAGTATCAACAATTTATTTTGATTTTATTTATAAAGCTTGCCTCTTGGAGTCAATGGGGAAAACACAAAATTATATTTTGAAGCTTAATCTTCTTTTTATGTCATATGGATTTTCAAAGACTTCTAGCCTTGGCTCACCTGTTTTGTTTTTGGTTTTGGTTTTTTGGGAAACAAGTGTTATATAGGCTCACCATAAATTCATCTTTCCAATAACTCTATTTTCAATCATTGGATAGGCGCAATTAGTACATCATATTAACTTGGCTCATGTTACCTGTATTTGTCATTGTCCCTAAGTGTTATTTGAGAATATTTGTTCAATATTGCTTATATTCTATTATCATAATAAAAAAACTAACACCACAACTAATAAAGTAGTTTTTCATTTCAGTATTTTGCATGTTATCACCATGGATTTCTTCATTTTTTAAATAGGATTGCCCACATTTGATCTAACCGTTTATCAATCCAATGGTTATTAAAAGACATCCATGCATCCATTCTCATATGTGTCTTCTACCACTCATACCCTGTGATATTGTTCTTCGGGTTATTATTTAGCTACTACCATTGCAAAATATATCTTTAATTTGAATTACGCCAAACTAATCTAAATGCATATATCTTTCCAGTAGCTACATAAAGGAATGCATACATCACCCCTATCATCATTATCAAATGTTTATTCTACCATTCATGACTTGTGATGAAGTTCACATAATCATCTCCAAATTGGATTGCCCCCATCTGATCTGTAAGTGTTTATTTTTCTAGTAACCATCAAATGACACACATGCATCATAAGATGTTTATTTTTCGATTCACTGTTTATATTGGAATTCATCATTAGCTAATGCAATGCGTTCTTCAAACTAGATTGCTCCATGCTGATCCGATTATATTTATGTTTTCAGTATCCATCAAAAGACATGCATCATCATCATTATTGTTTTTTCCAAAAACTTTACAAATCCAACCATTAAGAATTTTGTTATAATTTGTTTTTTAAGAAGTCATCTTTTGTGTTCCGTGAGACCATGCTATAAATTTTAATGATTATGTTTATGTATGTTCCATTATTAAAATGAAATCATTGAGATGTAAATTTGAAAATATTTTCATGAATTGTACATTTATTTATTTTATCAAAAGCTAAAAACATGTCATTCAAGTGCTAAGAAGCAATTTTTAGATTGGGTATATGATGAAATTAGTGTTAGTTAGGATTGTGAAGAAAATAGTTATCCCAAGAAAATGGCTATCTTTTGCAAGATGAATGGATTCTTCAGCAAGTGAAGGGTTATTTTAAGAAGAAGAAAAAGGTTGTATTCTAAAAGAAAGTTTAGGCTTATAAAATGCATCTTGCTTCATGTGGTATGAATCTATTTGAAAAACTATGATTCATTGCCATAATAAAATAATATGCAACACACAAAAAAAATCATGATTTTATTTTAAAAAAAATTTCTTTTGTATTTTTTTAACAAGACTTATCAATATAAATAAATTGTTCTTGATCAGAAAAGGCTTTTAAAACACGTAATATAAGCTATGTGGTTCATGTTTACAAAAGAACTGGATATAAGGCTCAAAAGGTATTTAAGGGTTCAAAGACATAAGATCATTTATTCTATATGGAGATATTTTAGGCATGCTATTTGGATTTTGTCATTTTTTTTATATCAATCTCACTAAAATATCAATTCTTCAAAGTACATCTTGTGCTTTATATTGACATTTTATCTTTAATTTTTGGACTTTGCACATTGCACCATCATTAGGGACATTTAGAGAACTCTTCATCTTCTTTCTTATGTTTTCTTGTTTTATGTGATTTGATCATTTTATTTTTCATTTGAACATTTTCTCGCTCTCTTTTATAATACTTTCATCCCTTTCATATTTTCTTATTTCTTTCTATAAGAAGAATTTCATGATTGTTTAAAACGTTATAACATATGTCCAATGTGAGAGGTGATTCTAGTCTGAGTTATTATCTAAGAAAAATATTTTTAAAGCTCATAAAAGGGCAATATGAGTTAAATTTTATTTCTAAAGGATATAACAAAAACGATGTTTCTTTATCTTAAAATCTAAATATGTTCACATTGATAAATCCTAAACTTATTACATATCATTACTGATAAGGAAAACCATGAAGTTAACCTAAGAAAAAAACTGGTGGGATAGGTGGTTTCATAACTCGAATATGCATTGTTTATTATTATTTAAGACATCAAATTATTTGATTTTATTTTAGGTAAAATTATATTATTTCAAGCAAGATTGTTAAGATTGAGGTTCACTGAGAGTGAAAAATGGTATTTTAGGGTCAAAGAGGGTTTGAAGCAAGATTTTACATTTTTAAAGGTTATTAAACATGGGAGGAAATATTTTAAGATTCAAAAGGAAGGATTTCCCCTTAGCACTCATATGATATGTCTTAGAATTTCATCAATTTTAAGAATCTTTAAATGAATTTGCCATTATATTTATCTAATAATAGATGAAAATAAAATGTCAAATGTTACTTTCATATAAACATCTCTTGATTTCTAAACAATCATATGACATAGAAAAGAACAAATTTCATTAAAAGATGTGACACAATCCTAAAATCATAGGAAAAACATATTTAAGAGAAACAAAGTTTTGATTTCTTCAATGAGAATATAAAATGGTTTTAGTTACAAAGCTCAATAATAAACAAAAAAAAAGAGAGTTGATAATGCAACATTCCTTTGATTTTCATTTTTCTTCATCCAACATTCATGATCTAACAACATTTAGTGGGCTTCTGCTATCTATTCCAATCATTTGCTATGTCAATAACGAGTTGATGATGACAAGGTATGTACCATTATTCTTCATAAATGCAACATGTCCTTGCCTTACTAACTTCCAGAATTGATAAATGAAGTTCTTGTATTTTTTAATTGAATGGTAAAAAATCTTATCGTGATACTCACATTTCATATTTTGATTATAACACCTTAGGTATGGTGATTGTATGGGATTCGACAGGATAGGAGAAATATATCTGGTACTCAAGAAATATTGGTAAGCAATGCTTAGCAGTGGAGGTATGTCAATATTAGATAAATGAACTTGAAAGGTTGATGATGTCATAAAACTCGACAGTGTTTGTGATAATTAGTAAGATATTGAGGTGTAAAATGAGAATCTCTTTTATCAATACTCTCTATTTGAAAATCATCTTCCATTTCATCATTCAGCATGATGCAAAATCTCACTGTTTAATTTCTGATATTTCTTTATTTTAGGATTTGATCAATCATTTTCATTGCAGTCACAATATCAATGAAATGGGCTGATTAATTACCAATCAAGTGTTTAAAGTATGTAGATTTAAAGGTGTAAATGAAGATGGAGTAAGCTCTTTTCCTAATAGAGGATGGTGAACTTATGTCGTCATTCCACACCATATTTGAGTATATTCTTTGATGGACTTATTATTTCTCTTCGTCATTCTTTGAAGTTCAAATTGGCTTGGAGCCATTTCTATATTAAACTTGTACTAATGCATGAATGCTTTAGTTAAATCTCTCTATTTATTGATCTTATTTTCATTCAAGTTCATATACCAAGTCAAGGTAGCACCACTCAGACTCATAGAAGAAATGAATGCGAAGCTTATAATCTTTAATTACTTCATTCATTTTATTGCAATAGATATTCAAGTGAGTCTTTGGGAATTCAACTTCAATACACTTAATAAATTCAGGCACCTTGAAATTTTATGGTATGACAATATCTAATACTAGAAACATTTCAAATGCTTTCATGGAACCATACAAATTCATTCCTTCAATTGCCCTTAAACACTCTTCAATTGCAAAAATTTCTCAACTTTTTGGCCCAATTATTGGCTTTAAAGCTTTTACCATAGCAAGCTCAAAAGTGGAATATTTTTTGTCTTTTGATATATCAGTGTCACCACACACAGATATAGAGATTTCAAGGGCTAAACATTAAATATCACTCATAGAAATTCTAGATTAAATGACCTAGCAGTATTGTGGTCTCTTATCGGATGTTAGTAGAAATCGAGTGGTGCATCCAAAATTCTAAGATTTATAGGAATGTGTTGAGGAGCTGAGCATCAAAAGTGTTCTATTTATTGAAAGGGAGCCTTGACCTGATGTTCTTATCTTGTGAATTTGTTCAAATAATTGGGTGAGCCTATCTATCTTATTTTTCATTAAAAACTAACTTGTCTAAATAAAAATATTCAAAAAATAACAAATTAAATATTGAGTATTGATAATACCGGGAAATAACCTAATAAAGGGTTCAAAGAAGAAGAAGACGATAATTCTGATTAAAAAGATTTTGAATTGATTTTATAAATTGACTTTAATGTAATTTTTTCATATGTTGTTGCTTTACAATGAACTATTATTAACACAATTAGAAAATTAATTGTTTTGATTTTATTATTATATTATTGAACAGAATTGGTGTTACTATTTTGTTATTTTATTATATTTACAGATTGACTAGATATGAAATACAAAGACATTAGGGAAAAAATTATTGTTTTATACCAATGGAGTGTAAAATACCATTAAAATTATCGATGGACCAAGTCCCTCAAAGAGTTTGAGAAAGTTGAAAAATAATTACAGGACTTTACCACCGAAAACTTTAGACAGAATTACCAACAAACTAAGTACCTTGGAGTGCTCTAAAGAGTTAGAAAAAATTACAAGACTTTGCCACTAAAAATTACAGACAAAATTATCGATAGACTAAGAGAGTTCCAAGAAGTTGGAATACAAGACTTTGCCACTGATAATTTCAGACAATATTACAGATAGACTAAGTCACTTAGAGAGATCTAAAGAGTTACAAAACATTTGTAGGATTTTGCAACTGAAAATTCAGATAACCGATGAAACAAATTTTCATCGGAAAATCTTAGAGGGGGTTTGGAAAATTTTAGGGGGTTCTAAAAAATTTTTATTTTTAATTACCAGTAAAATTACCAATGAACTATAAAAATTATTAAATATCTCATTATCCATCAATAATAAATGATGTGTCATTATTACTGACAAAAAACTCTCTCTCTCTCTACTTCCATCAAATCCTCCATTATCCTCTCTCTTTTCTTTTCCGCAATAAATCCTTCCCTTTTCTCCTGATCCTTGTCTCTTCTACTCCCTCTCTTTATCCCCCTATAAATATCTCTCTCTCTCTCTCTCTCTCTCTCTCTCTCTCTCTCTCTCTCTCTCTCTCTTTGTTTTATACTCCAATATTATGTGGTTTTTTCTTAAATGTTGTATATTTGATAGTAATTTAGTGGTTTTTTTTGAGTGAGTTTTGATTGTGATGATTTATTAATGTTTATATATGTAATGTGAATGTAGTTGATTTGATTGTTGTTGTTTTTGGAAAATTCGATTATGGAGATGATTTTAGGATGAATTTTAGATTGATTGAAAAATTATTAGAAAATCTTTCCATTGTTCTTATCTGAAAATTTTTCCATTTTAGAAAATTTTGTTCTTTCAATTTGTAACTTGTAATTGTCCACAAAGATTTCAAAATACATAAATAAAATCAAGTAGTTTGGGGATTACATGAGTTATTGATGCATAAATGCTGGTTTTAAAATATTATAATCAAAGTTTGAACCCATATAGTCAATAAATGCTGGTTTTAAAATTTTGGATAGTCTCTCGTATAAGGGAGGTGCTACCAATGTTTTTTAAAATAGAATATAGTGTTAATGTTATTACTTATCAAATTTATTTAGATGATGAAGAAAAGATCATTAGAGAGTAAGACAGACATGAGTATTGTTGGTTCTTCTAACAATATTTTTTATGACCGTGAGCCGTTAAATGTCGATCATGACTAGGCATCTCAGGCACAAGCACCCTCTCTTAATGTAGACTCGTCGAGAGTAAGGGCAACCCGTAGAAAGGGTGTCCTTACTGAGCATGATGTATACATTGGGAAATATATTGCTTAATGGAAGTCTGACCACAACATACAAGTTTGTTTTCCTTTCCAGGATGATAAAAAATTAAACAACTATAAATGAATTTTTTAATAATTAATTTCAATAAACGAATGGAATTTTAGGTTTATAAATATAAAGGTTTCTCTCATGATAACATGGACGATGAAATCATCGATGGAAATGCTTTTGTTTTAGTAGAGTTAGATTTCCAAAAAATCTTGAATGAAGCTTGTGATTGATACTTGGTTTGGAGAGTTCAAGATTAGTATATACATAAAAAAAATAATTAATTTGGTTAGTTTTTAATTTTAATAAACTAATTAGTTTATGAAATTGATGTGTAATGAAAAATTTTATTGAGAGGAGGTTGACAACATCATTGCCAGGAAAATATGGAGGAATCACAACGTCATTAAGTAAGATTGAATTCAAATTGTGATATTTTTTTAAATGTTAAAATTTATTTTTTATAATCTTAACTGATAATATTTTTTTACAAACCAGGTTGCATGATTTTTAATACAAGGCCCAGAAAAAATCAAATAATTATGCAAAAGATAAAGGTCTTTTAGGCTAGGAAGATGTGGCTGTGTGGAGGGATTTTAGACATCTATACATTTCAGAGGGTGTATCTAGAACACTTATATCAATTTTTTAAACTTATTATTTGTTTTGCTAATTTTTTCGTAGGAAACATATAGACCCGATTACATGAGAGATATGTGGACGATCCTTCGAACCATCCAAAATTCGATTTGGATTTGTGGTTGAAGACCAGATCTACTAGTGGACCCGATAGAAATTAAGTTTACGGTATCTTCAACATTATGACCGAGGATAGCTGGGGGGACATAGTGTATTGATCATTGGGACCTCGCAATAGGGATCGAGTCAATAATCTTTGGTCATCCAAGCTATTTTATGAGAATTGATTCAAGCTTAGACAACCCAACTTAGTACTGAGACAGCCCATTTTAGAACAGAGACGGTCGAACTGAGGGATAAAGTGAATGTTCTTGGGCAGCTATTGGCAGCCCTCACTGGTACTTGTGGTCAAGGTCATCGCCCTTCTGGTTTCGATGAAGATTTGCCTCCACCTCCTCCTCCAGCTTTTATCCACTAGATAAATTATATTCAACAATATTTTTAAATTAATAATAAAAAATTATTTTTTTATTTTTTGGTATTGTTTATTTAATTTTTTTAAAAAAAATTTAAATACAATACTAACAAGATTACCGATAAAATTTGAATCACTAACAGAATGACCAACCGATTAAATCTCTCAGAGAGTTCAAGAGAGTTGAAAAAAAATTATAGGACTCTTCATTGTTAGATATAATTCTTTAACAGTTTAATTTTGTCGATAATATGTATATGATTACTAATGGACTAAACAACAGTTTATTATTATATTAGCAGTATTTCATAATCACTGATAAATTTATTGAAAGAATTAGTGTTGGTGAATTTTTTTTTTTGGTGTACTATTTATATTTATAAATCTATCCGTAATTATATGATCAACGGAATAAAAATCATTGATGATTCTTTTTCTAACAATTTATTTTCTTTAAATTATATACAATATTCTGGCAGTGGATTAACTTTCTAGTTGAGCAAAACTAAGTCTCTTTATAAATGATTTTATGAGCGCACCACCAACATCAGCTGATACACTTAAAAAATTATTAACTTTTCCTAGATATTAGCTTCAAAGTTTGAACCCATATAGTCAATAAATGAGCATATCTCCTTTACCACGAGACCAATCTTTTAAAGTTTATACCACTTAAATATCCAATCAAAATTCATAACATGGTTTAAACATAGAATTATATATTTACATATAAGGCTGACAGAAATTGAATCATCTTACTTGTTGATCGAAACCAAATCTCTTTTTTTTCTGTGTGTGAATCGAGGCTTAACACCCTAAGAAATTAAATTAAATGGGGCAGAGCAGTCTCAATCAAGCCATGACACAAATCCACAGGTAGGTCATGAATAATCCAATCATGTCTATCCATTGCTTCTTTACCTAACCTAAAACTCGTCAGCCTGTCTGCTGCAAAGTTCCCTTCTCTGAATGTATGTTGCACATGAACTTCTCACTCCCTGGCTAGAATCTCTCGAGCTCTAATAATCAGTGCATAGTTGGCGTCAACTTTGACCGCCTATTTCATGATATGGCTTATGACTAACACTGAATCAGACTCCAATATAGGTAGACAAAATCCTACATCCCAAGCGAGTTCCTAAACCAGTAATAGCTCCCCAAAGTTCTGTTCGGACTGAAGAACAAAAACTTGTTTTTATTACAAACCCCTTGATCAGTCCGCCTGCTCCTGGTAAACCCGAGTCTCCTTTGTTTAACGCTCTATCAAAAGGTATTTCCAACCTACCAACCTCGCCTGCTTTGTGTCTATTAACGCTAGCTCTACTCCCATCATCCATAGCATGTTCAATGTCAGCTGCCGTATTTTTAATGGTTTGCACAATGCTAGACTTAGAAACTGCTGCCGAAAAATCCTGCTATTGCGTGACCTCCATAAGCTCCACATTGTTACCCTAAAAACCACACTCCAATGGCAGCCCTCCTTTGTGACCGTGTTACTTCCTAGATTGCATAACAACCATGGATGTAACACCGCAACAAAAAAGTCCCTTGAATCTCTAGTTACAATAAGCTCCATACTATCCCAAATTAGAGATCGAGCTACGTGGTTAATTTTATCCCAAATTAGAGATCGAGCTACGTGGTTAATTTTATCCCAAATTAGAGATCGAGCTACGTGGTTAATTTTATAGTAGTTATTTTAGTTTTATGACTGGTGATGTAATAAGTTTAGTGGGTTAACTTTGTTGATTTAAGTTTTTTTTTTAATTGGATTATTTTTTTCATTTTTATTCTTCAATATTATGTTGATTAGGAGTTAGGCTTCATGATTTATTTCAATCTATTTTTTATAAGGTTATTTCAATTTTATTATTTAGATTATGAGTTTTGCAAGTTGACTTAAGTTGAATCGGGTCATTTATAATTTTTTTAATTTTTTTTCAATTTTACTCTTCAACAATGAGTTGATAGTAAATTGTGTTTCATAATTTATTTTGATTTACTTTATATAGGGTTATCTTAGTTATGACCCGAGTTACGGGTTTGACAGAGTCGTAATCAAGGTTGAGAGTGATTATTTTTTTGGTTTTCTATCTTTGATTTTATCTTAGTCTCTTGACCCCGAACATGGATTTGGTGGATTAACCCGGGTTAATTAAAGTTGTTTTTTGTGTCCTTTTTTAATTGATTTTTTGTAAGTTTTATCCTTCAACATTAGGTTGGTTGAGAATTGGGCTTCATAATTTATTTTGATTTACTTTTTATGAGGTTATCTTGGTCTTATAACTCAGGTTGTGGATTTGAAAAGCTAACTCCGGTTGACCAGTGTCGTTTTTTTTCTTTTTTCATCGATTTTTTCTTCAATTTCATCATTTAACATTTGGTTCATTAGTAATTGAGCTTTATAATTCAAGTTATCATGGTCTCATGACCAAGTTTGTGAATTTGACAAGTGAACCCAAGTTGACCCGGGTCGATTCAATATATTATCGTCTTAATTATTTATTTTTTAAATGTTGTCTTGGATTTGTTTTAGTCAAACTATGTTTTTATTAGTTGTCAGGGTTGTCTTTGAACCTATTAAGTCAATCAGATCATATTAGATCAACCCCACATGATAAAAAAAATGTACTAGAAAAAAGTTAGCAATGCTTAAATATTTTTTTTACATTAAAAAAAATGATATGACCTACAATATAGCACAAGCCAACAATATAGTGTTGAACTAAGTGGAAAATTGATACAAATTGATGTGTGGCATTGACTCTTTTTATTTTTCACTAATCATATAACATTTTATCAAATCTTACATTTCACCATTTATCATTTAACATTAAGTTTACATGAAAATTAAATATAATTTGTTAATATACATAATATTTGTCTATACATTGATAAATTAAAGTTAATAAACTTGGAACTTGACCGAGTTAGATATGAAGTATTTCATAAATTAAGAAAGATAAAGTGACTAATATAACTTACTTCCTCCGGTACTAGTGACTAATCAAAATATGGGGTGCTCAGCGACGCAAGTCTTATGGTGTTACAATATACATTATTAAAAAAATATTAAAGGAGAGCGTTTACTCTGGAGGCAAATACATTATATTGTTTATTTGAACAATAAGATTATGATTTTGCTTTTCATATAAAAAATTAATCAACTGGATATTGAAGATAATACGATTTTTTTTTATGATCTATTTATTATTATTATATACATTTGAGGCAACTTGGTATTTTTAAATTTTGTAAGCATGATAAAATATATAACTAAATTACCCTTAAAAAACAAGATTTATTTAGTTTGCGTGCATGGGTTTTTTTTTCATATTTGCATCCTGTTTTTTTATTTATAATCAAGTTGATTGAGAAACAATTTGATATTTTAATAAATATAAAATATAATTTAAAAAACAATTGATTGGTGCATGCAGAGCATAAGCCAATGAGTTAGAGATACTCTTGCTCTTCGAACTATATATCAGGTGTCTCATGGCAGCCAAACTTTGCCTTTTTATGATGATGTTGGAAGCATCATGACATTCTTTTCCTAGTGGTTAGGTGGATGAACATGGTAGCGCAATATTTAGGCTCTAGTGACCATTTTTTCATCTCCTTCCTCTTTTATCTCTCTTATCCTTGGTTCTGCATTGGCCTGTCAAAATATAAAGGTGTATTTTTTTTAATTTGATTTTTATTCTTTTAATTGTTATTTATTTTATTTTTATCTTTTTTAATTGATTTGTTTTTTCAATTTTGTCACTTATCTTTTTGTTTCATTTAATTTCTATATCAAATTTGGTTCTTATTCTTTTAATTGTTTTTTTAATTCTTTTTTAATTGAATTTTTTTGTCAATTTCATCCCTCAATATTTTATTTTAAATTATTAATATGTCAAATCTGGTTCTCATTCTTTTTATTACTATTTTTTTATTTTGGATCCTTTTTTATCGCATTTTTTGTTTCATTTCATCCCTCAACAATTAATTAATTGAGGATTTTGCTTTGTATTTTTTAAATATTTTTCTTTATGGGTTAGTCTCAGACTCATGAACAAGGTCATGAATTTTAAAAATTAACACGGGTTGACTTTAGTCTTTTTTAGGTCATTTATAAAAAAAAATTCAATTTCATCCTTCAATATTTGATTGATTAGGGATTGGTCTTTGTGATTTTTTCTTCACTTTTCTTTCTATGAGGTTATCTTAATCTTATACCCATGGTCGCGTATTTAGCGAGTTAACTCGAGTTTTTTTTTCTTATGCTTTTAAAAGAAAAATGATTGTTTTTTAGTTTTTGCTTTCAACATTAAAGTTGTTTGATAATTGAGTTTTATTGTTTTATTCGATTTACTTTTGACAGGGTTACCCTGATATTACAACTAGATCTCATACTTGGCATGCAAACCTAGATAGACTCGAGTTGTGTTTTTACTTTTTTAAAAATATTTGTTTTCTTCAATTTGTCCTTCAACATTTTCTTTGCTAGAAATTGAGCGTTGACTTTTTTTCATTTTGCTCTCACTTCATTTTTTTTTTTCATTATCAAATAAAATAATGGATACCTTTTTTATGTGGTGTTGGCAAACCTTTATATTTTTAGTTAATCATTATCTTTTTTTATTAATTTATTTTATGTTGTTGCATTCTTTTTTATTCATATTATTAAATTATCCAAATTTATTAAACTTAATCATATCAATTACCTAAGTCTCGTAATTTTATTTTATTTTTCAGAAATACGTGTGTCGTTTTAGCATCTTTTTTCATGTTGGGGAAAATTTAAATCAACCTATGGTATAACATGAGTCACCTATCTAGCATCAATTAATAGAAATATGGGATGATTTTTTGTATAATAACTGCTTTTAAACTATATTATCTTTATTCGGTTATTTATTTATTTATTTTGGATTGGATACAATAGTTTTAAAACAATTAGCATTTCTCTTTATTTTAATACAAAATAAATTATAATTAATTGACTAATATTATCTTAGTATAATTAATTTATAATAAATTTCACAAAGAAAATAACATATTTAAAACTTCAAATAATCCATAGTAAACCAAATAACACAGAAAAATCTATATATGAACCTGAGATTTCTAATTTTCAGTAAATTAATTTGAGGATTATAGAAGTTAAGTTCATTATCTTTATCGATCAAAACAAATTAATTAAATAAAGTCTTGTCTGAAAATAAAATGCCAATATTGTAATATTGGACCCCTCTCTTATATTTCTCTCTTTTATTGTTGGTTTCAAATTAATTTTTTTAATTAAAAAAATACAAAAGATGACAATGAAAGGCAACAAAAGAATTGCCCCACTTTTCTTACGTGTGACTACCTCTCTGTTTCAAACTCAATAACACTTTTATTTTCGATATTCATTACAGTTTTTTTTTAATCAAACTATATACTTCATAATACAATAAATAAAATAGATAAATAAAAAGAAGTTTGTTGAAGCTTGGTTGGCCAAGACTTAACCAAGTTACCCTCCTCTCTTTTACTTTTCTTGACTACGCTCAACCAAGCTTCACAAAGCTTGGTTAAACCAAGGCTCAATCTAGTTGAGCTCTTGTCTGAACGAGTTATTTTTTATTTACTTTGATTTATTATTCATTAATAGTAATATGTATAATGGTATTTATAAATATATTTTTTTATCAGTATTTCTCTAGATATTTTTCTAGATATTTTTCATATATTTTCAAGTTTTAAAAGATAAGAAAAGGTTGATTCATCTGAACAACACTACACTACACTAGACACTTCTCCACTACGAAACACACTCAACAACATAGAAAACACACATCCATTCTCTACACACACAAAAATTCATTTTCATCTTCTTGAATTTTTACATACTTATCACTTAGAAAACACTCAAATACTAACTTAAGCATAGAAGTGTCTCTCATTCTACAATGAACTTGTTTTATAGGTATAACTCAGACCTAGAACACATCAGCCAAAAAAAGTTTATACTATTCTATAAATTTTTTTGCATGACTTCATTAGTAGTGTTGTCTCTAAAAAGCTGAACAAAAAGCATGTCATTCCCTTCTAACTTCTATATAAAAAAAATCATGGTTAACGAGATTCTAGTATATGGGAGAGTAATTGGTTTCCCTACAAGGACTTTAGTTTCCCTAGGTTTCCAACAAGTCTTTTAATAAGTGCAAAGACTCAACAAAATTGTTCTAGTCATACAGGAACAACTTTATTCTCTTTAATACAACAAATAGAAAAATCAACATGCATCACTAGATACAAAAAGACAATCCCAATTTAAAGAAAGACTTGCATAAAACAACATGTCAAGTATACATAATACTATACTCCAACTATCCAAATGAGTCAACACTCCCCAATAAATTTAAAACATAAACATTGTTATTTCCATTAATCTTCTTCTGAGTCTCAATCTTCTTATTCGCGTACTCTTCATCATAAAAAAAAAAATATATAGGCATGATATGCATGAGATGAAGCCAATCTCAACTCTTGCATATCATTCCTACCAAGTAGAATAGTCTCCACTTTCTTACAAAGTGTTACACACTCACCTCACAAATGATTCTATCACTGTTAAAGCCAACTTATACAATTATGATGGTCTTACAAACCATAAGGAGCATGTGCAAAATGTCAGAGGCATCCTAGAGCTAGTGACAATAGAAAGTGATGTCATATGCAAGATTTTCCCTACAACTTTTCACGGATCTACTAGGGTGTGATATCACAGCTGTAAAACTAGCTCTATCCTAAGTCTTTATGATCTCTGTGTGAAGCTCATCTCTTATTTTAGCACTAGTATTCCTATCAAAAAGTTCACTAAATTTTTTAAACCACTTTTTTTTAATTTGCTTTTTCAAGTTTATCCCTAATTATTTTGGTTGGTTGAGAATTTTACGTTGTTATTTTTTTTTTTTTAGTTTGCATTTTATGTTATGATTCGGTCTTATGATTTGTGTTACAAGTTTTGAATGTTGAACCGAGTTGGCTTCAATTATTTTTAAAAAAATTCATTCATCATCATTAAATTCGTTAGAAATTGGTATTCTTTTTTATTATAATTCTTTTGTAAATTTGATTTTTCTTTTAAACTTTGCCCTTCAATTTAATATTTGATGATATTTAAGATTTGGTCCTCAATGTTTTGATTTCTAATTTCAATTCTTATTCTTTTTATCAAATTTTAATTTTTTTCAATTTAATCCTTAGATCCATAATCTTAATTTTTTTTTTTTTAAGATTGGTTCTCATTCTCTTGATTTTTATTTTTTATTTTGGATTCATTTGTTAATTTGAGTTTTTTTTCAATTTTATCCTTCAATTCAAAACTTTTGTTTATCCTCTCAATTTTGTTTTTCAAATGAGGTCCTTATTCTCCTAATTACTATTTTTTATCATTTATTTATTCTTTTTATTTTATCATATGAAATTTATTTATTAAGATTTGGTCTCCTTGGTTTTTTTTCATTGTTTCTAGGCCCTACCCAAGAGTCAATCTAGGATAATATTCAAGTCACGGGTTAAAAAGGTTGATTCGAGTTAACCCAAGTCTACTAATTTTTTTTGTTTTATAAAAAAAAATCAAAATGATAAAGAAAAAAATAGGAAAATAGTCAACGAGTTTTGACTCTGTTTTGACTAGATTTTCCCGGGGTTATCCAAACATGGTTCAACCCGGGTTTTTGTCATTTTACACTTGATTAATTCTCCCCCAATTTCTTTTGAAACTCAGCCCAGTCTAAGCCAAGAATCACTTGGGTCATGGGTCAACCTGTTGGGTCGAACCAAGTTTTAAAATAGTTGCTTTCAAGATGCGATGCTTCGACTTTAGTCACTACCTAAGATCATGGGTTTGAAAAGTTAACACGGGTTGACGTCAATTTCTTTCCCGATTACATTCTTCGAAGTTGTTTGTTTTAAAAAATGAATTTGGTTATTTTCTTCAATTTTCTTTTCAGTCAAGTTATCAATATCTCATGATCTAGGTGAGAGGTTTATTTGGGTGGACCAGTTTTTTTATGTCGCTTTTTTATCCGTTTTTATTTTGTCCAACAAATTTTGATTCTTTTTAAAATCCCACTTTGTTTTCTGTTTTTCTTATATTGAGTTATCATGTCTGTATAATCCTACTCGTGGGTTTTGACAATTTCATTTGATTTTTCTTATGCTTTGTTTTCTTATACTTTTCTTTTCATTGAATTTTTTTCCTGATTTTATTCTTTTATATTTTTATTCATGGGATTGAGGATCATTACTTTTTTAGATCTTTTTCTATGATGTCGAGTCATGAATTTATTTATTTTTTTGTTCTTTAAAATACAATGACAGTGCTTAAGCATCGCTTTTTTAAGCTACAATAAAATTAGCTCAGCCCGCAACAAAACTCGGGCCATCTATCTAGTATATCACTAAATAACACAAAACCGTAGAACACAATAATTCCAAACATACTCTAATACTCTAATATTTATACAGAATTATTTGGTTGCTTTGTTTCACAATAAGTTTTGTTTTTTTTTAAAAAAAAAAGTATGTCTTATAAAATCCGATCAAGCTAGCTCCTTCTCTTTATCCTTTTCATCATCCTTGGTCTTTTATCCATTTTCATTTATAGGCATTAAAACAGAGGAAACAATGTAGGTTACATATTATAGATGCATATTCCAATTAACCATCCTATTATATGATTACTCTTCCTGGATTCCTTTTCCTCCTTGGATAATTAAATACTATATAAATTGAATAAAATATCAATTAAACTAATACCCAAAATACACTCGGCTCGTTCCCGCCCATTTAAAACCAGCTTACACCCACTAATAACAATTTTTACAAACGTTGGTTGTAGTCCCTGTAATTTTTCAAAAAAGTTATTTTGATACTTGAAATTATTTTTTTACAAAAAGTCTTCAAATTAATTTTTTTGTGATCCTCATAATAATAATAATAAATAAATAAATAAATAAATA
>Ga0325410_1002295_pt1 | contig 21393 bp, 9 predicted proteins | sample PopdelMetagenome_16_FD_206182 | JGI IMG/M metagenome (GOLD analysis project Ga0325410, IMG submission 206182) | Populus deltoides microbial communities from Bellville, Georgia, United States - Xylem-PdIQD-R3 | ecosystem: Host-associated > Plants > Phyllosphere > Stem > Wood/Secondary xylem...
AAAATGAATAATGAAATTGAAAATTAAAATCTTATTCTCATTTTATCACTTTTTAATTAAAAAAATAAAGTGGGAAAAATGAAGTGAGAATAAGAATGAAAATTAAACATAATTTCATTTTCATAGATTATTAAAGAATAATATAAATCATATTTTGGAACCTCATCTAACAATTAAAGCTTTTGGGTTGAGATGGTTCTTTGACATTATATCATAACCTTGATGATCAAGCGATCACGAGTTCAAATCTTACCATCTCTATTTATTTGATAAAAATTAAGCACAAAATAATGTTGGCCCGTGTAAATTTCAAGTTCAAAAAGTCTTTCACTTGAAGGGGTGTGTTAGATAATAATATAAATCATATCTTAGAACCGCATCTAATAATTTAAGTTTTTGGGTTGAGATTGTTCTTTGAAATAGAAGAAATGAAAATAAAAATAATAAATAAAAATGATATTTAGTTTTTAAATAATATATTATTTTTTTTCGTTATATATCAACTACATGTGAAAATGAAAATGAAGTGGGTATTTCTTTAAGAATTATATATTATAATTGTTTTTATCACTACCCCCCACTCTTTCAATACCACAATCACCACCTTTTTTTTCCACCATCATCCCCACCACTCATCTTTCATTATCACAGGAAATTATTTTTTTTAATATATTTTTCTTATTATTATTACTATCTCATCTTTCTAGTTACTACTATTCTTCTATTAAAAGGGTGTTGTTAAAAATATATTATTTTAATATATTTTTAATTAAAAAAACACCACATTATCACACCCTCAGCATGGCAATAATTATCTTTGTTATTTCTATTATCATTAATGAAATTATTTTTTTCCTTTTCTAAATTTAAGCATTAAAAATTAAAATATAGTCTTTAGTATATTTTAATTTCTGAAAACCAAACATCTAAAACACCTGAAGTCTTTAGTATTATTTTTTTCAAAAGAAAGGAAAAGAAAAAGAAAGTATCAAAACATACTTAATTAGTTTTTGGATTAATATAGTATTTTCATACATATTAATTAAACAAACGTTTGATACGATAATTTATTTAATTATCTATAATAAATTTTGATATACAAAAATAGATTTTATTAAAGTACTCTAAGAGGCCGTTTGTTTGCGTGGTTGCTTCTGCGTTTGAAGCAACCACAGAAAACATAATGTTTGGTTCCACTAAAAACACAATTTAATTCTAGTGGGTCTCATAAAATTTCACGTTTTGAACGTGAATTTTGCAAAGCAGCTCATAGCTACTTTGCAAAATTCTGTGTTAACGTGCACAGTGCAATTCAATTGCACTGTGCACGCAAACAGTGCAAGTGAATTGCACTGTTCACGTGAACAGTGCAATTCACTTGCACTATTCGAGTGAACTTTTTTTTTTAGTGTGTTTAGTTTTTGTATTTTTTTTAAAAAAATTAGTTTATAATGAATTAAATTTACATTTTTTGTATTTTTTTTAAAAAAATTAGTTTAGAATAAATTAAATTTACTCGCATTGTCATGTAAATAATATTTTTTTTTCCCGAAAAACTAGTGTAGAATGAATTAAATTCACTCGCACTGTAATATCAAATCAATTTTATTCCTGATAATATTTTATCTAATTTTATTACACGCTCAAAAAATAATAGAAACTTTAATTCTTGTCGAATGAATTTTGTACGTAATGGAATTGTAGATGGTTTAATGGCATAATAAAAAATATTTTATATAAAGTATTATTTATTTCATGAAGTAATAACAATAGTTAAATCTACAACATTTAAATTAAAAACCATCAATTTTAATATATATATTTTAAAATTATTTTATAACTTTAATTTTAAAAGCATTCTTAACCAAACACATTAAACTACTTTTTATTCAACCTCAATTTTAACCACAGTTTTAACCAAACACCTATTTTTTCAAACCAACCTCAATTAAAAATACTTTTTATAAAATAACTTTTTTCAAACCACAACCACAATAACTACCACAACCATAATAACACACTCTAAATGAGTACCCTTAACTGCACCGTTGCTTACTTTCATCATTCAACTTTATTTATTATTTTATTCTTATTTTTCCTTCTTTGTCGTTCATCCTTATTTGAGCTTTGGAATTTGAGACTTTGTAATTTGAATGGGTTTTTAGGAAAAGTGCCAATGATTTTATATTTAAAATAAATTACCAATGAGTTCTACTATATTGTTTTTCGGACAATAAGCTCTTTTTTTTTTCTTTTTACCGACTAATTTTAATTCCTATTGTAATTCCTAATATTTTTTATTTTTTAGCTTGGAATTAATATTTTTAGTATTTTTATCATTTTTATGTTCTGATATCAAAATAAAAAAAATATATAAATATATTTTCAAGTAAAAAAAATTAAAATAATAATTTCTTTTGTACTTCTAAACAAATTGCAGTATTTTAAATGTTGTGTATGTTTAATTTCTAGTCTAGCTTATATTGATCTCAACATACTCATTAAATAAAAATTAAAAAAAAAAGAAAAGGAAAGAAGAAACGATGTCGTAATAATTGAGGGGTAGAAATTGTGTATTGTATGAAGAAAAGTATTTTTATATATATACAAGTTTGTGGTTGGGATATTTTTATAGCTTTTAGAAAACTTGCTAACAAGGATCAAAAGTGTGGAGCTGTTGCAAGCCTGTTTCTGCATCTTTTTGTATTTTAAAAATATTTTTAAAAAATAATTTTTTATTTTTTTATTTAGTTTAAATTAATAGCTTTTTAGTATTTTTAGATTATTTTGATATGTTAATATTAAAAATAATTTTAAAAAAATATTATTTTAATTCATTTCCAAACAAAAAAATACTTTAAAATATAATCACAACTATACTCTCTAATCTTACCCATCATCTCGCATGCAATTCAATTGATCCTTTTCTCACTCTTCGTATATCCCCACCAAAAATTCAGAATTATTGCTTCAATTTCATTGTATAACGACATTGGGAGCTCAAAGAAGCTCATAATATACATCAGTGCAGATTGGATGCCTGATTTAATTATAAAATATAATATAAATTATATTTTGAAACCTCGTCTAAAAATTTAAATTTTTAAATTAAAATAAATTTTTAACATAATATCAAAACTTTAATAATTAATCAATTACGAGTTTACATCTCAATATCCTTATTTTCTCTACAAGGTAGTCTAAGTCAATACAAATTTCAAGTCTAAAAAGCCTTTACTTGAAGGATCTTTCACTTAAAAAGAGTGTTTTAGAGAAATAATAGTTTAAATTTTTGGATTGAGATGAATTTTTAGCAGGCCTCCTTCGTGCTTTTTTTTCTAAGTACTCGATTTCTTCTTAACTCTATCCTTTACAACCAATACATAAGCCATTAGGAATAGATGTTTGCACCTGAGAATCTTCAAATTCCTTATTATTTAGCTTCGTCTTTGATAAGAACACAGTGTCAGGGATCTCAAGCCAGCGACAGTTCCAGCTTAGGAGACTCATGATGAAACAGGGTTGCCATACATCCTCCGCCTCTTCACCTTCAACAAGCTCGCCCGTTTCTCCAGCACAAGCTCGTCAACTTCCATAACTACAAGCTCTACTTCTCTTTCTTTGTGTTTGCCCATGTTACCTTCTGGTATTTCTTATGATTCTTTTCGTTCCCTCCATTTGGTGCTGCGCTCTCCTGTTTCTTGCAATAGTTTTTGTGCTTTTCTTTTCATGTAAGTTAGGCTAAAACTTATCGGTAATTTATTCTTCAAAAGATCACTTATTTGTATTTTTCCTTTTTTGGTTGGAATTATCATTTCTTTCTCTTTTTTTGACTCCTTGGAATTTTAGCAAACAGTTTCCATTAAAAAAAAAACGTTTTAATTATCATTCTATATTTTATATTTATTTTCTCTTTAAATCAAAATACAAAATCATAATTTTTTTTTTAAAGATTTCCTTCTCCAATCATCGCCAATACATTATAATTATCTTTTCTCTTTCTCCATCAATAATTTTCCTACAATTCATTACAATACTTAAACATCCTTAAAAATTAATTACTTTGAATGATTAACCTAAAATAATTGATCTTTATTTTTAAATTTATATCAAAAGTCACTAGTTAACCCTTAATTTAAAAGAAACCAATTTTTGAAAGGAAAAAAAAAACAAAAGGGATATATTAGTGAATGAAGCTTTTATTCTTCATTAATTACCCTTTCGATCTTTTTCAGCCTCGAGTCATTTAATTATTTTTTTTAAAAAATAGATCTCTTAAGATTTGCTCTGAATTTCAGATTTTGAGTTTTTATTTATTTTTTCAGGTCATACGATACGTTTCTTTTCCTCTTTTTTTCCAACCTCTCTAGATACTTTTAATTATTTAAATATAATTTTTAAAATATTTGTCTTCTTTTCTATTCAAAAATAATAAAAAAAACAGTAACAATGATTTTATATTTTGCCCTTACTTTAAGCACAATGACTTCTGACTTTGCCATTTCCATACTTTTGCTTTAAATAATTGGCCATCCATTTCTATAAAAATTGCATATTCGGCCGTGCTACCACCCAGCTTTTGGCCCTAACATAAGACAATGCATTTTCGAATATAAAAAATACACATATATATAGCATTAAACATTATTTCCTAAATACTCCAAAAACAAACGTGTACTTTAATATGTTTTTTCTTAATTTTTTTTTTTAATAACCCCGTATCATAGTCAAGTTAGATAGCATATAGGACAAGCTAGAGGTCTTGGCAAATGAAAGATGCAATTTTTTCTGCATTATGACAACCTATCATTTGTCACATTTTTTTTCCTTCAAAAATTAAGAGATAGATGATATATTCTTCATCTTCTTAATTAAAAAAAAAAAACATAAAGCAGGTCTGGCTTCTGGACCCGCACACAACTAGCCTACTATTAGTGGGCCAGTAATTAGACCTAGCCTTGTATTTTGTCGATCAATATGTTATCTGTCATATTTTTTTTTAGAAAAAAATAAGAAGTGGACTATATGTTATTCGTTCCCTTAATTAAAAAAAAATAAAGTAGAGACATGTGCACGGGCCTAGCCTTCTACTAGTAGGCTAGGTTCTAGGCTTGGCTCTTTATTGTCTTTTTTTTTCTTTTTTTTATTGGTTTTTCACTGACACCCTGAAAGAAATTTACCAGATTCATTTACTTTTCAGTTTTGACGTGGTTCTTAAATGCTAATAATAAATTATTTATGAAAATAAATTATTGAAATCAATTTTTTTATTAAGTTCTTTGAATAGATTTTGAGGATAACTTTATTACATTTATGATTTTTTAAAAAAATTTAATCACACAAAATATGAACATACTATTTTGAAATTGTTTGTTAACTTATTTTAACAATCATAAAATATTTTTTAAAATAGAAACAATGATTTTAGTAAAAAAAAAACATTGTATTTGCTAAAATAAACAAAAGATACATTAATAAAAGAATTTATCTTATTGAGAAAAAATTTCAAAACAATTATATTTTTAGGTTTAATAATAGTTTCTAAGACCTATGTATTTTTTTTAATTTTAAAAAAAATTGAGTCCTCACATGACATAACACGGGTATATAAACTAGTAAAAACCTATATGATCTTTTCCAACACACAAGCCAAATGAGATCGGTTTTATGGTAAGCCTGAGTTAATTTTATTAAATTTTTGTGTGTTTTTATTTATGAAAAAATCAAATATACTTACTGCATGGAAGCTTATTGGAAGAATGTACAACAATTGTTAATTACTGAAAAAATATAAAAATCATAGACACTATATATATCTCAATTTCAATCTTAATATATTTGTGTATAAATTGTTCTACACCTATAGAATATGTGTGATAGTGTTATATTAGATAAACTTTGAATTATTCTATCCTGGTTCAACTTTGAATTATTCAAAGGGCCATATGTCCTGGTTCTTGTTTGAATTCAAAGGTCGAGCAATTTTATTTTTTTTTTATCATAGAGAATCTTGCATCATGTCCATCGTTTCAGTTAAAAAGCAAGCCTAATTTATATGTTTCATAGATCCAAGAACATGGCGAGGATGGAAATATTGAGGGATCATAGGAGACGAAAGCCCTTCACGTACCAATAATTTAAGAGCAGATGATTCTTTAGTGTCAACAGTTTGAACACTTTATATTTGAAAATTTATAAATTAACCCTTTGATTCTGTTGTCCAACATGGTTTTAAATCACAGTTGTGTACATGGATGGATGCATGTATGGGTGATCATTTTCAGTTCGGTTCGGTTTTTTTTTTAAAAAAGTAACCAAACCAAAATTAAAAAAAAACCGAAACCGGTTCAAACCAACCGGTTTCGATTCTGTTTGGTTTTTTAGGACAAAAACCGGTTCAAACCGGTTTGGCTCGGCTTTTCCGGTTTGGCTCGGTTTTTTCGGGTTTTGGCTTGGTTTTTCCGATTTCGTTTAGTTTTGGCTCGATTTGGCTCAGGTTTTTCCTATTTAGCTCGGTTTTTCCAGTTTTTTTCGGTTTGGGTTCGGTTCGGTTTGGTTTTTTCAGTTTTTTGCTTATAAAACTAAAACCGAACAGAACCAGCTGATTTTTTTAAAATTTTAATCGGTTTAATCGGGTTTTTTTCGGTTATTTTTTTCTAGTTTTCTTGGTTTAATTGATTTTTCTGTTTTTTTGCTCACCCCCAGATGCATGGGTGAAGCGATCTTCATGGATTCTATGCAACGGTCCTCATACAAAATAGTATTATTAAGACATGGAGTAATAGTGCCATTTTTTTTCTTGTAAATGAGAAAAAATCATATTAATCAAAACGATTAGAAGTACAGAAAAGATGATGCAAGAAAATACGAACCTTAATGAAGAGTTGGAGAGGAAAAAAAATAGACTGCTCATGTTTTTCGATCGGTAAGAATTGGAGAGGAAAGAAAAGATTAAAAGCCTTAAATTTGAATTTTTATTTTACTATATTAGTATCCTAGAGTTTTGTAAAATTAAAATTAAATATAACAGTTTACTCAAATGCTATTCAATGATGAAATTTAAAAGTTTAAAGTTATTATTTTAGATTTAAATGGTCGAGTTTTAAATTGAAATTGTTGGGCTATGATCTTGGGTAAAGAAGAGTTTAGGGAAGAAAAGAATAATAACCTTAAAGTTATTATAAAACTATATATTCAAAAGCAAATAATATACTCAATAAAAAATAATTAGAATAAATAAAAACATTAGAGATTAGGGGAGGATAAAGATAAAGCAATTTTATTTCATATAATCTTGTAAATGTAGTTATAACCCAATATCATTTCAACAATGCTTCTATTTATAGTTCAATGTGTATTAATGTTTGTAAGCTTAAAAGTCATAAGAAAAAATAGAGTTCAAATGAACTAGTAGATGATGAATGATCATGAAGATGAAGAGATGGAAGAAGGCAAATAGACATCCATATACAATGAATGATTTCATAACACTCCTCCTTGGATATCTTTCGTACAACCTTACACATTGAAAACTACCTTATTAAAAACCTTACAAAGAGAAAACCCGATGGGAAAAACAAACCTATTAGGAAAAAAAAGTACAATGCATATTAATTCTTTTTTATAAATGTATTACCATTAAGTCTTTAAGCTTTCACATTTTAATATTCCATCGTAATCTTTCAAACATTATAGTTGGTAATACTTTAGTGAACAAATTTGTTCGATTATCTTTAAAGGGAATTTGTTGGACATTGATATCACCGCACTTATCAAGGTCATATGTGAAAAATAATTTTGGTGAGATGTGTTTTGTTCTATCTCTTTTGGTGTACCCTCCCTAGGCATGCAACATTGTCTTTATACAATATGATTGGAGTTTCTTTGCTAAAGGATCAATCACATATTCCTCGAATATATTGAGTCATTGATATCAGTCACACATATTTTTTATATGTTTCATGAATTGCAAGTATTTCATCATGACTAGATGGAGTGGAAACTAATGTTTGCTTTATAGATCTCTATGATATAACAATATTACCACATGTAAAAAGAAAACTTGTTTGAGATCAATCTTTATATGGATAAGATAAATACCCTTCATTATCATACCCAACTAATATATGATTAGCGTTATGTGAATAAAATAAGCTCATATTCATAATTCCTTGTAAGTAACAAAAAAAACATATTTAACTCCATTTCAATGTCTTTATGTAAGAGAAGAAATATATCTTGCTAGTAAATTCATAAAGAGTGTTATATCAGGTCGTGTATTAGTAATGAGTTACATTAGTACACCAATTGTATGATTTCATAACAAAAGTTGAATTTTGTTTATTATATTAATAAACCTAAAGTTTTGTAAAAATTAAAATTTGATATAGCAGTTGATTCAAAGGTTGCTCCATGGTCGAAATTAAAAGTTTTAGGTTATTATTTTAGATTTAAGTCATGTCAGGTCTTAAATTGAAATTGGAAAAAAAAAACTAGAAGCCTTAAGGTTGAATTTTGTTTAATATGTCATAACCCATTTTTGGGTTATTCCCTAAAATTTACCCTCTTTTTTTAAAAAATAATAAATAATAAATAATAAATAATAATAACAAGAAGACTGGTGATTTGGCAAAAGCAGGCTGATGAGGATTTCAAACGTATAGAAAACTCAAGTTGTAATTTTGGATGAAATCAGGAGCTTAATCATACCCATTGTATCCAAGATTAGAGAGATAATGCGGATTCAATATCAAATTAAATGATTATTGAACAAATCTGCATAAAACTTAAGATTAGAGACATAATTAGATTTTTAATAGGCCAATTGGATTCAATCATAGGCCAAATTAAAAGTTTAATTATCTTTAGGAGTTAATTTGGGTCAAATTAAAGGATTTAATTAAGTGCAATGACTTAATTATGCTTTAAATGAGTCAAATTAATTTTATTAGCGACTTAATTGGTGAAAAATTAAGTTTGGAAGCTCAATTTGGATTTAATTGAGAATATTATAATTTTAGATGACCAAACTTAATTTTTACAAAGTTAATTAGTTGAAATTTGTGGTAAAATCGCAAGACAATCAAAGTTTAGAGATAATTAGGGGTTAAATTTAAGAAATTCACTGCCAAGAACCTTTAGAAAAAGGTGTTGAACTTCGAGGACTCAATTGATTGAAATTGAAGAGAATTGAAATTTTAATGGTCAATTGAGGGTTAATTTGCATAAATCTAAGACCAATGACCAAAAGAAAAAGGTGCTGAAATTCAAGGCTGATATTGAAGTTCGGCAGAGGTAAAATTACATAAAATTAGAAGTTTCATACCAATTAGAGATGCAATTGAATAATCCAAAGCCGAATGACTAAATTGAACTTTGGTCAAATCCCTAAATTAAAACTCTAAAGCCAAAACGACGTCGTTTTGAAGATAAAAAAAACAAAGATAGACCAGACGATGCGTCGTCTAGTTACTATTCATCACCCCTACATTTTGCCCGAAAAAGCTGCTCGAGTGGCTACTTTTTAAGGGCATTTAATACTACTTCTCCCAACTAAACTGGAAAAATCATACACCACCATGATGACCTGACATTGTACTACACCCCAACGTAAATCTTTCCCACTGATTGCCCTTATAGTCGCTACGGCACCGTTCTGAAGAGGTCTACTCAGGCAGTCTTTAGCTGCCAACTTTTCAGGTCATGATGACAACTTTGAACCAATGGTTGAGAACCTTCTAGTTCGAATCAAGGGCTAAGATTTGTCCCCAATAAAGATAATATCCATCTTCCACCCCCTATAAATAGGAGTGGATTCCAAGCATTGAAGATGAAGAAATCAGAGGCCAAAGTTGGGAAAAAATCAGCCTCCCCCTGATTTTTCTCCTGCCATTGTTGCTCTTCCCTCTCTCCCCATCGTGTTTACAGCCACCACAACCTCAGCACCATCGTCGTGAAAAACAATAGCCCAACCTCCTCCACCGACTCATATTCTCATTGGCATAGCTTCTCCCTTTCGACCACAACTTTCTTCTTATAGTAATCAAAACCAACGCTCCTCGTCAGCAGTAACTTCAGCCCCACCGTGAGCCACTAATGCCTCTACTATCCTCACGTCAAACTAGTGAGGACATCCACACCTTCAATGCAAGGTAGTCTTCTTCTCTTTTTTTTTTCTTCCCCCCACATCTCCATGGCCGTTGTATGTAAAATTCATTATGCATGCATTGCAAATATAATTAACATGGTCACTGGGTCGGGCCAGTGACTATGTAATGATGGGCTGGACCCGTTTCAGCCAACCTAGATGGTTAGGCCGGATCTAGTCCAAAAAAAAAGGAGAGAGATAGGTTGTTAGGCTGCTAGTTGACCCAACCCGACTAAGTCGGGTTGGAATGTTTTAGCCCAAGCCCATATGGTTGGGTTGGGTCCAGCCCAATATATTTAATAATATAATAATATTAAAAAAATAAGAAAAGAAAAGGAAAAAATTTCAAATTTTCCAAAAAGCATTTTAAAAATATTTTTGGACCCCTCGCATGTTTTTTCAACTATTTTAAATAATATCAGGCTTTCTCCAAAAAAAATCAAATTAATTTCCTCTTTTCAAAAAACAAAAAAAATATATGTTTTTTTTGTCTTCGTGCATATGCCCAAATCCTAAAAGATTTTTCATGCATATTTTTTTAAAAAGAGATAAAATCATTTTATCATATTTTTAAAAAATACAAAATAGATATCATAACTAGTTTATGATTATCCATTAGGTTTGGCCAAAATATAAAAAATCTTTCAATAATTATTTGGTTTAATTAGTATTTGGAGTGTTAAGATTTAGTTGTAGAATTTAATATTTAAGGGCATAAAATTACATTATAAAGTATACCCTCGAGTATTAAAGATACAAAGTGAAAAATAAATGTGATGCTAAAATTTGAACCTTAGAACGGTTAGGGTTTAACCTGATAAGGTAGAGACTTCTTCACGAAGAAAAATCTGTCTTAGACCTTAGAAAAAGACTAATGGATAGAAACACGACCTAAAAAAACAATCAAACAATAATTCAGCCTACCTTAAATAGGGTGCATGATGGTGATGCGTCTTTTTCTTACACAACTAGCCCCTTACTCAGACTCTCACGGACCATAGATTTCCTAATAATCATAATAATATATGGCGACTCATGAACTTTATAATCATAATTTTATGATTATACCCAGAATTTCTTTCCTTTCAACACATCTCAAGAGGCAGACTTGTCATTCGATGTCACGCACGCAGCGACATATTATATTAATAAACCTAAAATTTATAAAATTAAAATTTGATATAGCAATTGATTCAAAAGTTACTCATGAAACTTTTAGGTTTAAGTCATGTCAGGTTTTAAATTGGGATTGTTAGACACATGACACACACACTAAAAAAAAAATCAAAACTGCATCACTTTGATAAAAAAAAAAAAAATCAATAGATTAAGGGTCGATTTTTTACCAAGTCAGTCATGTTTTTTCCTTTTATTTTTTTTTAATTTAAACTATTCCAAGCCTCAAGCCAATCAAATCTTAGATTGACTTATCAGATCGGTTTGATTTTTACAGCTACGGATCTTGGGTCAAGATGGTAGTTCGAGTTTACATTTGTCTCCTCAAATTAAAAAAAAAAAAAAAAGAACGTTTTAACATGAAAGAGTTCGATGAGGACAAAATTATAGATTTAGGACTAAATAATAATTTACTCATAAATAGCATGCTACTCCTCATCATGAGACCACGCCATGTAAATTAACAAACCACCGGTTTTACGGTCCATTTATACCTTCTCTTCCATGATGCAATGTCCTAATGTCATACTATGTTTTATTCATATATTTTATTATTTGTCTTCAAAATACTTTATATTATAATGCTGGATACAATGTATCCGACTCCAAGCACTAATAAACAAGTAAATATAACTTTCAGCAATGGCCAATAGATTCAATATTTTTCTTTCGTTGCATGGTTCCCTAAGTACATCGCTACCAATAATTCTGTGCCTTTCTCATCGTCTCCAATATATATATTTATTGATTTTAAGAACACTACTTTTACAAGCTTTTTGCAGGTTCTTTAAACTGGATTCTTCGTGTTTATCTCTACAGGTTCGCCTCATAAATGCTCCCTTTTTACTGAAAATGAAATATTCCATTCGTCTTGAAAATCTTGAGCATCAGATTCAAAAGAAGCCGCATTCCATAGACAAGACTCTTTGAACGTAGAATTCCAATATTGCTAGTTGTTCCACGAAGAAGAAATGAACAATAATAATCTAAGAATATAGAAAATTCACCAGTAATATTTACGCAGTGGACTTCTGATTTAGTTTATTATATATTTAGAATTTTGTTTTATTATATAAACAGCTAGACCTTGAATACGTCGTCTGATCATATTTATACGACCACCATGGATGCATGTGTTTTTAAAAGTATCAAGTGGGAAGGGAAGACGCCGGTACTGATCTTAGTGATCAAATACTTCAGGGAGGGATAAGAGAGAATCGCTCCAGAAGAAACAAATCTCCATGCTTGATCAGAAAGAACATTCAAAACAAAACTAAAAGAACATAAAACACCTAGTGGGCTAAAGTTAATTTGAAAGAAACACGAGGAAGATGATCATTAATTAACCCTGTTAGGTTCAGAGTATTTGGATGTATAGTAACGATTATTTTTTAAATTATTTTTCACTCGGAAATGTATTAAAATGATTTAAAAAAATTAAAAAAAATCGATTTAAAAAAAACGTTTTTGAAACGCAGAAACAAACAGGCATAACTGGATTTGATCGGATCAAAAAATCACTAAAAATTAGGTTTTTCTAGTCCATAAATTTTCAAGTTTGAATAAGAAAGATCAGTTGCGGACAAAATCTGAATCTCAAATCTCTCAAATCAAGCAACTAGGTTTAATTTAATAATGAAAATTAATGATGAATGAAGAAAAACCATTAAATGCCACAATGCTAATCCCATGACCTAAATATTCATGGGACCCAGGCCAGTAGCATGTATATATAAGGTACCTGAGGATCACGTGCTAAAGGGGGTCCAACTTGTTCTTGTTTACCAGCAGAAAAAGGGGTCCAAATTTTGGTTCTTCCGAGTTTTTGAAAACAAGATAAAAGATAAAAAGAATCACGTTAAAGCAACATCAAAAGGTGATAAAGAAATCGTATAACAAAACCACAACTTCCATGGCGGGGCATGGAATAGTAAACGGGCCTAGCTGCTAAATATTAGACAGAAATTATCGCCTGGTGTCTTTTTTTTTATTTCTATTTTTTTAATTGTTTTTTATATAAAAAACCTGAAAAAAATAATATAAGAAAATCAAATTTATAATTAATAAAGAATTAATTAGACCGCAACCCCAATCAGCGTGTAAATCTGTATTTATACCTGGTCACAGTTCAAAATGCTTATCTTATCCTTCGGCTTTACGCCTGTCCAGCAAGTTGATCTTCCATTTGAAGCCACTTTGCCAATTTGCGCTTGATTATCGACAAGATTCACAAACCTGCCATTGTCTCTGGCTAGTATAAATATTCAAAGCGAGGGAATAAAATGACTCTAAAGCCCCTGTACTTAAATTCATTCTTTCTTTGTTATTCTTTATTTTGATTAAAAAAAGGTTGATGGTGTACTTCCATGCTTTCTTGAGGACATGTTAGTAATTTACTTTTATTAGAAAAAGGGCCACTTTAGTAATTTAAGCACACCAACTAGGCACTATTTTTATGACACTCAACATCAACCTTTTTCTTTTATATAAAACTCGGTAGTCCCTTCTTCTCCATAAGAAAATCGAAGACACCCACCCACCCCTTCCACCGCTCTCCCTTGCCACTTGCAGAACATCACCAAGTCATCAGTACCCTTCCATGCCCCTCAGAGTAGGAAAGTGACTAGCCTCATCTCCCTTCCTCTCTCTAATATTTATACTCGCACGAACCCTCCAAAAGTCATTAAAACCTCAAAGAAACTAAGAACCTGAAAACCCCATCTCTCATAAATCATCACTGCAGACAAGAAAGCCAAAAAAATGCCTGCTAATCCTCCGAGGTCATCGCTTTTAATCCATAGAATCAACAACACCACAAGTAACACAACCCTAAACACCACCAACACAACCACCGCAACTTCATGCCAAAAACGGTGGTCCCCTCTACCATGCGACGCCACCCCAGTTCCAGAGACCGTCTCACGCTACCACACCCACGCTGTAGGCCCCAACCAGTGCTGCTCTGCGGTGGTACAACAGATCGCTGCCCCAATCTCCACCGTATGGTCTGTCGTTCGCCGGTTCGACAACCCACAAGCTTATAAACATTTCGTCAAGAGCTGCCACGTTATCCTCGGAGACGGAGACGTGGGCACTCTCCGTGAAATCCACGTTATCTCGGGCCTCCCAGCTGCTCACAGCACCGAACGCCTCGAGATCCTCGACGATGAACGGCATGTCATCAGTTTTAGTGTTGTTGGTGGGGACCATAGGCTTGCGAATTACAAGTCGGTTACAACTCTCCATTCGTCCCCCTCAGGGAACGGCACCGTCGTCATGGAGTCTTACGCGGTCGATATTCCTCCTGGAAATACTAAAGAGGACACGTGTGTGTTCGTGGATACCATAGTTCGGTGCAACCTGCAGTCACTGGCACAGATCGCCGAGAACTCGAATAGACGCAATAATAAATCATCATCAGCGTGAGTGGTAATAAAAACATTTGTTGTTATAATTTATAGATACATTTATGGTTTGATTTTTTTTTTTTTCAAATGGAAATGTATGATTTGGTGAAACACCTTCTTTTTTTGTGAGAATTCTATGCGGGTTTGCCAATGATAATTTCAACACCCCCAGTTTCTTCATTATTATTATTATTATTATTTGTTCTTTATTTTAGTTTTAATTTTTTCGTAGCCCCATTTTGTGAGTGAATTAAATACTATCTATCGTTTTTAGCGCGCATTTCTTGAAATATTATAACAACAAAGTTGACATGATCATCGGTATTGATAAGAATTAATACTGATGATGGCTGTGTGATAATGAAAATTAATCGTAGCTCTTGGTGGGATATATATATATAAGAATTAAAATCATTTTGGTGCGCCAAGAGATAATTTTTCTGGAGTCCTGAGGATGATGGATCGATGATCTCCATTCGAGTAAGTGCAGAAAAGCTGGCTTCTAGCATTGAAAAAAATTAAAATATTTAAAGAAGACAATGGTATTCGAGATTTTTATTCTGTGTGGATTATGACATAAAGAGTAGCAGCAAATAAAATAGGTTTAGAATAAAGAAACTGCTGGGTGTGTAAAGAAATCTTTAATTTCCATGTGAATGGCATATTTGGCTGGGGACTTGAACAATTGCCGACGGCCGTGGAAGGTGCAGCAACTTGCTTTATATTCTAATGATCAAGATGCTAAACCTCGTATCGTCAGCAACAAAATCAAGTTGCTAGATGTGATCATACACATGATTCTGTACTAAAAAATAAGCATGGAGATGCATTCACATGGTACATGGTACATGGTACATCGCATACATGCTTATCTGGATTATTATTATTATTTTTTAAGCGTGATAGAAAAAAAAATAAGAGGGTTGGTTTTAAGTTAAAGTGAGAGATACTACTTGGGTACGAGATAATTATTCGAAATTAACTTGATTGAACTGTTTTTTTTCCTAATATTTTCAGTAAAAAATTTAATCAAAAAGGTTTGGTTTAGTTTCAACTTCAGAACCACAGAAATAAAATAAAAAAGAATGAATTAACTAAATCAAATTTTAAAAAAAAAATTATTATAAACTAGAGATTCATTCTAAACTAAAAATAAACTAAAAGCGCGTAAAATAACATAATTAAGAAACTCGTGATTTTAAAAAATATAAAATTGAACCAGTCTATTCACTTCAATTTATTTTTTTATAAAAAAAAACAATTTCATTGGTCCATACCAAACCCATTTGAACTTCGAACCAATGCTCACTCTACGTGTAAGGGGTGCAACTAAAACGGGGATTAGAGCTTAATGAAGATTTAAAATTTGTTGGAAAATGCAGTGTATATCGTGTTTTTTTAAATTTAAAAAGAAATTATTAAAAAATATTTTATTATATTTTCAAATCAAGAATATAAAAATTTAAAATTATTATTTCATATATTTTTAAACAAAAATTATTTTAAACGGGAATCACTATCTGAGTGTCATAGTGACCCTTCATTAACTAGCTTATATACGAGGAAAACGTGGGGCCAGGAAACCAAGAAAGAGACAGACAACATGGGGGAAGTTAGAGGCTGAGGAGAGAGTATGCAGACACCAACGTAAGGAAAAGGATCTTGATGGGTTTTGGATCCATTATTGTTGTCCACAATAGAAATTTCCATTTCCAGCTCAGACTTTTTCCACAGGGAAGAAGAAGCATAGAATACTAATAACGTGAAGAATGGCTGCCCTGTCAAGCTGCAACTTGATTTTTGAAAACTCGACAGTCTGTTAAAAGATTCAAGCAACTTGCAAGATTGTTTGATTTTCTTTCCCTCTCTCTGTTTTTTCTCTCCTTGAAAAAAAAAACAGAGACGGCGAGCAACTTGATCGCAGACGGGCTTCTGGCAGCAAGTTGGCAAGTGGGGGGGGGGGGTCTGGTCTGCTTTTAATGTTCTCGTGTAATATTATTTGTCTACTTTTGAATGGCTTTACGCCTACCGTTCTCTCTCCGCCTTGCTTCTCGCTGATTGGACGATCCGTTGAGAAAACTTGGCCTGTTAAAGTCTGTCCACTCATTCACTTGACTTTTCCGTAAGTGCTTTACCACGAAATAACCCTCGTATCAAATTGTAGCTATCCAACAGTGAGTTTCCTTCCTTTATTGAATCTGCGGTCAGCATCAAAAAAAGCTGTCAAGAGATTTGAATGAACTCACGTTTTTTTTAAGATCAAGATATCTGATCTCGTTACTTCTCTCTAATTATGTTTAATTATTTTATTTACTAAAATTAATATTTTATTTAATTAAATAGTAATAGAAATAGACACATGCATGAAGTCGATTGAATAAAATAAAAAACGAGAAAATATCATGTAGGGTTACACTTATTAAAAATATCATTCATAAATAAATGTTTAATTTTATTTATATAAAATATAAAAGATGATTATAAATAAATTAGAATAATCTCTTTGAAATATTAAATATATACAAAATAAGTAAAAAAAACAAACGCTATTTAAAAAAGACTAAATAAACAATTTAGAAAATCAAAGAGAAAGAATGAGTATTAAAAAATATTTTATAAAAATACATATTGAAACAAAAATATCAATAAAAAAAATTAGAAAAAAAAATAGATGATGCATTAATAAGAGCCCACCCACCCGTGCTGCATAGGTGGGCTCTTATTTTTTTTATTTGGCCATGGGATGAATAACAAGTCGTCCTTAGTTCCCTACTATAATAGTGGTTGGAAAATCAAAGCTCGTTGTTTTTTGATCTAAAAACCTATTTTTAAATATATTCTTGATCCAAAATACTTATAAAACACCATAAATACCTTGATAAACTCATATATTGCTTTAAACAACCCAAACATTCGCTCAAAACCTAAAATTAACTCAAAAATAAAAAAGCTTCTTGAGTTCAGATCTGTCATATCAAGAAAAATAAATGGCAAAGAACACTTAGGATAAACTCTCATTATCGAATGGAACTCATTCACACCAAAATCAACCTTTTTAGTGGTTAAAATTGGTGTTAATCGAGACTTTCTCTTTTTATCATCAAAATCGAAATCCAACAACACTCACACACACACACACACACCACTAATTAAGGTTTTGGATCAAAATTCAATTTTAAAAGAATCTAGGGAGCGAAAGTTATATCTAAAATTTAGGAGGACCAAAGTGAATTTTTTTATTCAATTTCAAAACTGTCATCTATTTTCTTTGTCTTTTTCACTATGGTTCTCCTTATTTCAATCTTGTATTTGGTCAACAAATTTGAAGCAATTACGCTTCAATTTAACCCTAAAAGGATGCAATTGGCCAAAAAACTTTTAAGGATAAAAATAATAAAAAAAACATCATACACAATGATTTTTTTTCCACAGTGTTTTGCCACAACATTTAGAGCTTCTTATAATTTTGTTTTTCATGTTTTTTAAAAGTGATTTTCAAAAGATTAATAGTTATTTAGGTTTATTTTTATAATGTTAATATAATTTTAGATGAAAAATATTTAAAATTGCATAATAAAACATATATTTATTTTATTAAAACCAAAAACTAAATCAATATTGTTGTTCATTATACATTATTCATTGTGCATATACTTATAAAATTCTATTTATTTTTTTATATTTTTCTACTTTAATCCCTGTAGTTTATATTATTTCTGATTTGGTCATAAAACTTTATTTTTACCGCAATGAATTGATTAAATAGAATTTTATGGTTGGAAATGGGGTTTTGAAGGTTTTTCAAATGATTTTTTGGATTTTTCAGTTGAAACAATTAGAAGTTTGGGTTTTAGATCCAAATAACTCCACTTCAATTTTTCAACCAATAAAAATCGCTAAAAAATATTGCAAAAAATGCCAAGTTGTCTAGCAAGATGAAAAAACATGTTATCCATGACATAAAAATGTGATTTTGAAAAAGAAAAGCGTACGGCTTAGTCTTGCATGCCCATAGCATGGTTGGGTTTTTTTTTTTTTTAATTCTAGATATACAAGCCTGGCCTTCCAAGGCTTGGAGCTCCTGGATTTCTTTTTTTTTTTTTTTAAAGCTAGGCACAAGCAGCTTAATACTTTTGCCCTTCATATTTGTTTTAATTATTTATATTTTATAATACTATTTTTTAAAATAAAATTATTATAATAATATTTTAAAAACCATCTTATTATTACATCATTTTCAAACTATTAGAGCTGTAATATTTTCAATTACTTTGTAAAAAACTTTTGTATGCATGTAATATGAGAATTTAAAAAAAATCTCATGAATATTCAATAAGAATGAAATATATTTTTTTTAATGTAAATTCTAATGTAATTTGCTTTAAAATTATCACCACATGATTTTCTTTATATATTTCTTGATTGATATTTATTGGGAAAAGTAACCCCGTTATTTTATGGTTTGAATCAAATTGCAATGGACTATCAAATTATTACATCATAAACGAATATTACGTCATAAATTTTAAAAAAAAATGCAAAAACTAAAATTCTCCCGTATATGTTATGCTTTTGTAATTTTTGGGGTGTATTGAGAATAAAATGGTGTTTTATTCTTAAATAATTGCTAGAAGTGGCATTGATATAATTTTTGGAAGTGGGAGTAACGACTATTCTACCATTATTAATGTTTTTCAAGCAGGAAAAAAAAACTTTATAGGAATTGATATAATATGACCTAGTTGATTTAATAAATTTAAAAATAATTTGAATAATAGTAAAAATATTATTTGACTAAAAAAAATTTAAAAAGATATTTTTTAATATTAAAACGACAACATATTAGATCAACTCGGGTTATCCTGCGTTATCCTGCAAAATCTACGATTTGGATCATGAGATCATGGTAACTCCATATAAAACAAATCTAAATAAATTTCTGTTAAAAAATCAACTCGAGTTAACTTGGCAAGTTGATGACTCAAATTATGAAATTAGGATGAACCCATAAAAAAATCAAAATAAATTATAGAATTTGATTTCTAAAAGAATTCATTGTTGAATGATGATATTAAAATAAAAAAATAACATAATAAAAAAATTCAAGTCTAATCTAAAATAGACCATTAAATTTATCATCCAGGTTATAAAATCAGGATATTCTTTTTTTTTTAATTTGGTTTATAAGAATATAGCAACGATAATATTTTTCGACTTTCTCACTGTGGAGGTTTCTTCACGAGCCGCTCTGGCTCTCCACAGTTCCACCGCACCCCTAGCAATTGTCTGCCAACGAGAAAACAACTTCTAAATCATAAAGAAGTATTTTAAACTGAAAATACTACTCCGATCAGGAACATATTGCCTCCAGAGGTTCCCTGAGCTTTGAAAATCACAACGTCCACGGTATGCGGCCTAAATTACAAAGCTAATCATGAATTTCAGACAATATAGCAATCATGGATTTCAGCCTTTTAAGCATGTGCGGTTAAAAAAAAGCTTGGCCCTTAAAAAAAAAAAAAAAAAAAAAAAAAAAGAGTTCAGGTGACCGGCCCCGAACTATGTAGTAATCAAGACAAAAGGCACACTCACCAGCCACGAGTGAAACAATAGGTTTCCCAATGAAATTCCTCATGTAACTTCCAATTTGGTGTGGACTGGACTCATAGATTAAGACCCGTACGCTGCATTAACATAAATCAAAACTATGCTTATTATATACATAAAAAGTTGAAGGCAAAAACGTTGAACACTTTAACTCGGTTTACTATTTATTATCATTATAAAATGATATTTTTATCCTTTCTCGAAAAACTAATATGAGTCCACATCCTTTTTCTTTTTTTAATATATTTTTTTAATTTTATAGTTTGTCATTATTATTTTTAAATGAATTTATAGTTTTTTTTGATTTGTTTATCAGGATGTCTCAATCTCATGATCTAAACCATGATTTTACTGATTAATCAAGATTAGCTCACCCTTTATTGTCCTACTTATATTATATGTTTGTAACGCTACATTAGAATAATTCTAGCTTTGTTTTTTTTGTTTTTTTTTTCCATTCAACTATATATTTTCAAAGGTTTTTTTTAAGTTATTTTAAAAATAAAAAGCTTATTGGTTTATTATCTTTGGCAAAAAAAAATTTTGCTTTATCTGAAATGTTTATTTTATTTATTTATTTGAAATGTATTTATGATATCTAAATATTATTTTTTATATATAGAAAAATATAAACCCGCATAGCGCGTGCTTATTATATCCAGCGAATTCTAATACCCCGTTCTTTTATCTGACTCTCGCTTAAAATAACCAAAAAAAAAAAAAAAGAAGTTAATCTTTGGCTGCCAGATCACGAAAACAATCAAGGCTTACATGTGCCAAAGCAATCTGTTGACTTGTTGTGTTGACTTTTAAATTAAAAATAAAATAATTCAGATTGTTAATTTAATTTATTTTTATATGTATTTTAAATAGTATAATTAAATTTAATTATATGATTTAATATTTTATTTTAAATATAAAAATTATAATAAATTATTAATTAAATTTAAATTACATATAAAATTAAATTAAATTCTTCCAAACCAGCTATTAAAATATAAAATCATAAACAGACCGTTGAGGGTCTAGTTCCATGAAAGCCCATGTATAATAATC
>Ga0325410_1002296_pt1 | contig 21392 bp, 9 predicted proteins | sample PopdelMetagenome_16_FD_206182 | JGI IMG/M metagenome (GOLD analysis project Ga0325410, IMG submission 206182) | Populus deltoides microbial communities from Bellville, Georgia, United States - Xylem-PdIQD-R3 | ecosystem: Host-associated > Plants > Phyllosphere > Stem > Wood/Secondary xylem...
ATAATAATAATAATAATAATAATAATAATAATAATAATAATAATAATAAGGCTTGATCCTCATCATCAATTTTAACACCAATAGATAAAATTTTTGTAATAATTAAATTAAACTCATCAAGATGACATTTTGTTAGTATACCTGTTAGTGGAAATGCCTTATAAACAATCAGTTGGTTACAAGTGGCATCGAAATATATTTAATTTATTAATAAAGGCCTACTTATCTTTAATATTCACCAAATATTTGATTAATGAATCTAGAATAAAGATAAAGTTCTTAAGACAAAAATGTTCTGCAAAGAAAATTATAAAGTTGTTATAATTATGGGATTCTTATTACATCAAAGCATTGTTCCTAAAATGTTCATAGTCAATGCTCTATTAAGATTGAATATTAATTAGAGATGTTGAGACTAGTACATATTATTTTCTTTCATTTGTGGAAGAAAGTAGTTGTTCTCATAAGTTGAAGTATGATGGATACCTAAAACTAATATGTAGATGCTTGTCAGATGACATGTTCATTGAATTGACTAGCATGATAATTCCATATGGAGAGATCACTTGTGTCAATGGAAAGGTTCATATGATGTTTGTGTAAGTGATCCTTAGACTTGATATCAATAAGTTATCTTATATAAAAAGTATTATGTTTTGATCATGTTACATATTGTTCTAATCAATGGTAACAAATGAGCAGATATTGGGTATAACATGAACTATATGAAAGTATTTAAGTAACCAATAGAGTATTCATCACCCTTGATGAATTAGAAAAAATATTTCATTTGTTCTTAAATAGTATTGATTGTAAATTAGTGCGCAAGGTGGAATGAGATTTGCAAATAGTTTCAAGTCTTATTCAAATAATCAATGACTATAGTGTTAAGAACAAATATAATTTGAGATAGTAGATACACTTCATGCTTTAATGTCTAATTGAAACATTATTGATTAAGGGATAATAATTACATCAAAAAATTAGTCACTAAAAAGTTGAGTCAAACCACTTATGACTTTTCTAATATTTGAGGGATTATGACAGGTTGCTAGATATTGTACTTGATCTTTAAATATAAATCAATCAATTATTGAATGATAATAAATTAATTTGTTTAATTATTTAATTCTATTTTATTTAGGATTGTGATTTATATCTAAGTTAACTTATTAGAAAATCTAATTGGTTACACATATAAAAACGATTGGTGAAAAATTAAAATGGGATGATTAATCAAATATGACTTGATTGTAAATAATTTTTAGAAATTGAAGACTAGAGAGTAATTTATATAAAGAATTGCAATTCTAGACCTAGAAAAATCAAGTAGGGATTTAATTGAATAAATTTTTAAAAATAGCTTAAAATAATATATGTGATATTATTTAAGAGACAAATTGATATTTTTTTTATTTATAGAGTTTTTAGGTTTTCTATAAATAGAATGTTATGCCTTTTATTTTCTGTGGATGGTGAAAAATATGACTAGAGTATAATACTGATATACCTAAAATACAAAAAAAAAAACAAAAAAGAGTTAATACTCTAAGGTATAGCAATATTTCTCTCATAAAAAGGTTTACGAGATTTTTCACTAGTGGTTCGTGTAGATTACCATTAGAGGTCGGGCAATTGGACGACTTGTGGTTTGCAACAATCCAACCTTTAAAGCAAATATTCAAAGCCGAAACAAAACATCTGATCTTTATGTAATTTTCGCATAAAACCCTAAAACAACTCTAAATCTATCTAACAGGATCATTGGAACTCTCAAAAATTTAAATTTATTACTTTTCACAAAACTGAGTTTGATTTTCGTCAAGGCTCTATCATATCCATCTCTTCCCATCTTGCATTTGTTATTGTACCTAGTTTTTTATCCTTTAACAAGAAAAGAATCCCTGTAAATCCTGCAGTAGAATTTTAATTCATCCCACATCTTAATAGTTGTAAAGAAACCTATAAAGAAAACAATAAACTTAAGAAAGTAAAGTGAATGAAAAATAAAACATAATGCTATGAAAAAAATGAATTGCAAAGTATATAGCTTGAAAGAAGAACTTGAATTGAAATTTGTGTAATGAAAAGAAATACAATGAAGGATATTGCTCTCTTTAAATACTATTTCTAAGATTTAGTTTTCATATAAAACCCTAAAATAGGAAAGTGAATGAAGAATAAAACATAATGCTATGAAAAAAAAATGAATTGCAAAGTATAGAGCTTGAAAGAAGAACTTGAATTGAAATTTATGTAATGAGACGGGCAAAAGAAATACAATGAGGGATACTACTCTTTTTAAATACTAATTCTAAGATTTAGTTTGTCTACAAGGAAAAATAATTAATCCGAGAGTTAGCTTCTAACTAGGAAAGTCTTTTAGGCCCGTTTATTTGTAGGAAAGTAGTTTCCTTTTGAAAAGTGGATTTCTTGAAAAGAGAATTTCGAGAAAGTAAATTATTTTTCAATGTTTGGTAGTATCATGGAAAATAAATTGAAAAACACTTTTCAGTATTTGGTTATGTTATGGAAAATGAGCTAGAAAATAGTTTATTAATGTTTTATTTTTTTTTCAAGTTTATTAAAATAATAAGGAACAAATCTTACAAATTAAAAAGTTGAATGAGAATGGAATTGAAAAAAATCTAATTTCATAAATTATATCAAATAAAATAAATCATAAAAAAATTGAAAAATGATGAAATTAAAATAATAATAATAATAATTACAATTTCATAAATGATTTTAAATAAAATAAGTAATAATAAAAAGAATGAGGATCAAATTTGATAGATAAAAATTTTCAATTAAAAAAATGATAAAAGAAAAGTAAATAACAATCATAAAAATAAGAACTAAAGTTAATATAAAAATCAAATTATATCAAATTTTAAGGGATGAAATTAAAAAAAAAAGATTCAAACAAAATATATAGCAATCAAAAGTTTGAGGACCAAATTTGATATAATCAACAAATAATATGATATTTCTAAATTTTTCATAACTTCTGGAAAGTGTTTTTCGCCCAAAATAAAAGAAAAATATTTTTCTGGAAATCAAATCAAATTTTTCTTTGACAGGAAAGTGTTTTTCGTTGACTAGAAAATATTTTTCGTTGACCAATTTTTCTAATGACAAACAAATACAGAAAAATTTTAAAAATAGTTTTTCAAAAATTAATTTCCAGAAAACAAACACACCTAGAATTTATCTTATACAAGGAATTAAATATTTTTAACTTTCACAAGAACTAAACATTAAAGACTTTATATATATAAAAAAAAAAAAAACAAATTGAATCGAACACTCATAAAGTCTTCCAAGTTAGTTAAGCTTTGAATAGTGTTGGACATCATGGAACCATCATGGTCAGTTGCAGTAGCAGTACTAAATATCAATCATAATGCTTCTTGGTCATGCCACGTATTTTCTTTTAAATGAATCAATTATCATTTTATTTTTTTTAATTGAAATTATTAACAGATAGGCTGGGTTTTTTTTTTTTTTTATGAGCTCTTCATCAATTTTCAGTCGATCCCAACGGTCCCTCGCAATTCATCCCTCAAAGACAGAATATTAAAAAAAATAAAAATTGAAATTCCTGTCTTACGTCAGCCACCAGTAGAAATGTTCCTGTTGACATTTGACAACACAGTAAATAAGGTAATGAAAAGCGCCAAGCAATCATCACCTGCCCCGCCAACCTGTCCATCGCATCCAACTTACAGTTTCTTCTACAATTTACCCGCACGCGCGGCATCTCCTTTTAAAATCTTTCCACAGCCACGCACAGCACAGAGATCGCTTTTCCACTCTTCTGCCTGCCTGCCTGCCTGCCTGCCTTACTCTCTCTCCCTCTTCTTTGCTTTCTGCCTCAGTACTCGTGTTTCTCGTCTCAAGCTTATTATTATTCAAAACAAGCCGTACACAAACACGCTACATTTACACACACAAACACCACAGGATAAAGAATACCGGTACTCGTACTATTTTATTTAATTTGCTTAGGCTTTCTTTCTTTCTACTTCACATGACTACTTGCAATTCTATTAATGTGTCTTGCAGCTTTTGACATTCCCTTAGCAGACACTAAAGCTCCCAAACCCCCTTAAACTATACTTCACTGTCCGTAGGATCTCTAGCTACCCCAGCTAGCTTGCTCTCACCCTCTTCCTGTCAAATCCTCCTCTGGGCCTTGATTCACTGGAAGTTTTTTCTTATAATTAGGTCTGTTTGCCCTCTGCATTTCTTGTGCTCAAAACATGTACAAGAAGGAGAGATCTTCAAGGGAAACCACATTCCCTCAGAGAAGAAGGACCCCATCTTTCTCTTCGACTCTTCTTGATTCTATTTACCGTTCGATTGATGATTCCAACGGCGAAGAACATGTGTTGGGGCGATACTCTAGAGAAACAACCATGATCAAGAAACAGGGTTGCAACTCTGTTTCAACAACCAGGCGTGATGCATCGTTTCTTGAAGAGGAGAAACAAGCATCTCCTACTCTTCGTCGAGCTGTCATGATTGAAAGCTGGATGGAGAAGCGAAGCTCTCGTGGCTCTAAGCATTATAACGCGACCTCAAGCTCTTCAGACTCTAGCTCTGCAGGAGGAGGAGGAGGAGGAGGAGGAGGAGGAGGAGGAGATGTGTTCTCGTCCTCTGAAAATGAGTCCAGTGTCAAACAAAATTCAAGTTTTGCCCAACAAAGAACCAAACCACTTTCAGATACGCCACAACAGAAGCCAAGGTGTGAAGGCGGAGGCTTTAGTAAGACAAAGTTAAGAGCATTAAAAATCTATGGTGAATTAAAGAAGGTAAAACAGCCAATTTCACCAGGTGGTCGCATTGCAAGCTTCCTAAATTCTATTTTCAATTCAGCAAGTGCTGCAAAGAAAGTGAAAATGTGCTCTATTGGGGCCATGGAAGATGTAAGTTTCGAGCGTAAATCAAAGTCTGCTTGCTCATCGGTTACTTCCTTTTCAAGGTCTTGTTTAAGCAAAACACCCCCTCCAAGAGGGAAACCAAGCAATGGCACAAAAAGGTCAGTTCGATTCTATCCAGTCAGTGTCATTGTTGACGAGGATTCTAGACCTTGTGGGCATAAATGTATATATGAAGATGATCCAGGATTGATGCCAATGCCTCAAAAAGCTGTCAAGAGTACTTCTGTCAGGGAATTAGAGGTTGCTAGAGGAGCAGCAGCAGGTTATTGGAGAAGGAGTTGTCATCAAAAGAAGAGTGTTAGTGAATTTGATTTCAGGGGCTTTCACAGCTATGTTGAAGGTGATGGTGATAGCAACAGTGATGATGATGAGAGTTGTTCAAGCTCTGATCTTTTTGAGCTCGATCATCTTATTGGGATTGGAAGGTACAGAGAGGAGCTCCCAGTGTATGAAACCACTAATTTCAAAACTAATCAGTCCATTGCCAATGGCTTCATTCTGTAATATTCATGTTGTTATCAAAATGCAAATCTAAATCATCAATGTAATTAATGTTTTGGGGACTTATCTAATCAATAATCTATTTATTTTCTTTCTTTCTAATCATATTCATTTTCTTTTTAGTCGAAGGTTATTTGAATTTTCTTCTTCTTCTTCTTCTTCTTCTTCTTCTTTCCAAGGCTTTTAGCCCTCCATCTAATCAAAAAAAGGAGAAAAGGTGGTTCGTTTTTAATGAAAGTAATGTTTGAAAGGAGCAGTACTCAAAGGAGGAGGGATTGTTGTCTGAATTGAATTGCAGAGAAGGAATATTCAACACTCCATTCACACGGTGAACCGTTAAAGCAAAACACAAAGGTGAATTAACAAAGTGAGAAAAGGAAAAAAAAAGCAGATGGAAATTTTTCTTCTCCCCATGAGAAGTGATGTTCTTGCTTTTTCACTGCCTTAGCACATGGCCTCAACCTTACAAGTAAAATTAAAGCCATAGAAAATGATTGCAACTTATCAGGGTTTTCCATTTTTCTTTTTTCTTTTTTTCTTCGTCATAGAAATTTTATTGCACTACACAGGACAATTGCTCTGTATTTGTATCTCACTCAACTTCTCATCTTTTCTCATCAGAGGAATTATACAGGCAAGTAGTTATATATGTACTTCAGACAAGTAGGGACACACCCAAGAAATCTCTTAAGCCTAAACATGGCAGGTTCGGACATTGTAGCTAGCAAAAATCCAAAGCAACTTTTTCACCAAAGAAGAAAATAAAAAGTTAGCAATAGACTCGACTATATATATTCCATGGATGATATCGATATGAAACACCATTGGCCACCACCATTGACCTTTAAATTATCGTTATGGTAAAGGCAATATGACTCTTCCCCTGACCAACTAATGAGAGGTTGTAATGTTGTACATATATATATGTGAAGATTTCTCTCAAATCAACAGGTCATTGTCAATTTGATGATATGGTCATTTTGATAAGAGAATTTCATCAATATATGATATGATCCACAACATAAAAGTAAATTTGATTTGATGACTTAAATTCTAATCATAGTATTCTTATAATCCATTATAGAAAAGGATACAAAAGACCATCTAATTTTAGGTATGGCATAAAAGCTTTTAGACTATGATGATATCCTAAAAAATTCAAGCAGCTTAGAGCAATGCTTATGTGTTGAATAATCGGTTAATTTCTTGGTTTTGATAATTTGATCCATTCTTCTTTGCCAAGATGGTCAATGGTTGATGCATGATACAGATCCATAAAGATAAAATCGATTGCTCATATCATTGTGGAAATAGATAAGCAATCTCATAATGGATCTTTTTATTTTTCTCTTCAAATCATTAAGAAAAAATTGATTGCTTACATTATTGTGGAAATAAATGAGCAATATCATAACAGATTATTTTTCTCTCTATTCAACTCCTTGAAAAAAAAAAGTCATTGCTCACTTCATTAAGGAAATAAACAAAAAATTTCATAATAGAGTTGTTGAGTTAACCAAAATTTATGTTAGGAATAATAAATGTTCACGTATTTAGGCCCTAACATAAAATTTGACTTTCAAAGTATGTTGGTGACACCCTCCTAAGCATATTTTATCAATGTATAAAGATAATTAAAAAAAGTTTTTTTTTTTAAATCAAAATGGTATGCTTATCTCACTCACACACTCAAGTCTCTATTTGGTCAAATAAAGGGATATGCTTTTATGAATAAAGATTGACCATTGATGTAAGTATTTCTTTTCAAAATTGTCAATTGTATGTGTTTTTAGGGTAAAAATTGGCTTACCTTATTAAGGTTTATATCTTTGAATGATGTGGTTATTTAAAAAAAAAATGATCAGTGGTTCAAGGAAGGTTTTTTGGGTTTCAAAGAAGATCTTTAAACAACCAAATGATGTATTTTAATAGGGAGAAGCCAGTAAAACTTATCAATAAAAAAAAGTGATTTGATATTATAGAGCCTTTGTCAAATATTGCATTATTATATCCTTTTTCACCACAAGCTTCAGTTAAATCAGTTCTCTTTTTATGTCATCTTGAATTAAAGTCCTTGTTTTATCCATTTCCAAGGCAAAACCTTTCGTCTCTTTTCTCTCTTTATATCCCTAATAATCTCTTTAATACTTATTGAAAATCTTCTTTTCAATTTTGCATTTTACATCGTTCAAAAGAAATGGTAAGAAGATTATGTCTTAATCCAATAAAAGAACATGTTGTTAGATCTTGTATGAGGTTGAAAAGTATGAATCTTGAAATTTCTTGAAAACATTATTGATGAATGTTGTGTTAATTTATACAAGGTCGGCATAAGATGAAAGCATAAAAGAAACTTGCACCACTTTCTTCAAGCTCCTTGAATGAACAAGAGCAAGAGACCTCATCTCTTGAAAAAACCCCTGTTCAGCTTTCCAAGATTCAAAAGACTGATGAGAAAGGCAAAGGCATGGGTAATTCATTAAAACCTAAACCATATTCAAGCAAGATAAAGTGTTTCATCTTACCAGAAATAAAAAAGGCATACAGAACCAACTTCTCAAGGAAGAATATGTTTGGAGAATGTGAGGTATCTATAAGTAATTTATCTGATATTGTCTTTACTTTCATTGAAGAGATTTTTACAAAAAAAAACAAATGGGAAAAGTTGACTCAAGGGCCCCTGCTCCTTATGTGAAAATTGTGAGGGAATTTTATGTTAAATATGACATGTTTGACTTAGATGAAAAGTCAATCACTTCCAAAGTGAGGGGTTAAACCCTTACCCTGTCCCCCTTTATCATTAGAGACTTATATGGCATGCCTAAGATCAGTAATTCGGGTTTTCCTTTCAAAGGAATTTGGCACTATCCAAAACCCAAATGAGTAATCTATTTATAAGACCTAATGGACCTAAATGGACTATGAAGTCATAGAGGTTACCTATGAAGTCATTGGTTGCACCTTATAAACTGTTAGCAAAAATTATTATGACCAACTTATAGCTAATTGCTAGACACACAGAACTGACTGTTGAAAAGGTATAATTCATGTATGCCATTGTGATTGATATACCCATTGATCTTGCTACATATTTTATATATGTGATTCAAAAAGCTGTCTCTGACAAGGAATCAAGTTTCCCCTTTGGGGGTCTGATCACTAGAGTAGTTGTTCTGGCTAAGGTTCCCTTAACAGATGTTGAACCATAGTGAAAAATTTTGGCAAAATTTCAGTTATAACTGTTGTGAAATCTGAAGTTATAGTTAGTAAGAAAACACCGAAGAATCTTTAAAGTCAAGTGGACTTCAAAACTTTTTACTGATGATTCCACCTCATCTTAACCAAAGTCATCCTCAACCAACCCATTACTTCCATTTATCATGGATCAATAATAGTTTTTAACCAACAAGTTTGATAGTTTTACAAGAAGATGGGATCAAAAAACTTGAGAAGTTGACAAATTGCTCTCTAATATCCAACGGGATGTGGTATAGGTTAATGACAGGCTTGTTCAATTGGGGTTGCATATTGAGCAAATTCATCATATGATTGTGGGAGATGATGATGATAAAAACCTTGATTAATGCAAAATCAAAGGGAGATGCATGGATTATAGTGCTGCTGATATTTATTACGCCTTTAATTATTTTATTCCTACTGTTTTTAAATCCTAATTTGATTTTAAATTGGTTTTAATGGTTTGTAATATTTGGGATAAGCATAAGTACTTTTATGATGTGGCGGCATGCCATACTTTTAATTTGAACTTCATGCATATGCACTATTATTTGAATAATTGTTTGAAATTTTCACATGAAAGAACTTTTTGAGCATGTTATGAACTATTAAGAACACCAATAATTGTTTGCATGCTAACTGATTGTGTTTGTAGGAATTTCTGTTTGATCTGAACTTAACGCTTACTAATCTATTTTTTTATGTTTTGTCACAAATCAGGTCAATAAAGGAAATTGTAAATGTCATTTTGTTGGCTTAAATTAGTGAAGATCTTTTTACGGTTGGTAAAACGATAATATGACTAGGATAGAAGTTTATCAAGATTAGTTAGCATTATATTCTCTATAATTATCTTATTTGTTTAGATTATTTAAGAAATAAGTTCAGACATAGTAGAAAAAGTTATCTAAAGATAACTTTATCAATACTTTTGTAAAACATGTTAGCAGTTTGTTACCAACATGATAGACTAGGAAACTTGAAGATTATTCTTATCATTATCACATAAGACATGTATATAAGAAAAGTTAAGTTTGGAAAAAGGTGTGTGTCGTGTGCTTCAGAGGAAAGTTTTTGAACGTAAAAGCATTAATTGCATTGAAACAAATATGTCAACCAGCTAAAGAGTTTACACAGAGTTTCGCAACACATACTCTTGACACATGAGGAGTGTGTAGGAAATTCTTAAGGAGAATTGATCCCTTAAAAGTTGGAGAGCCAATATACTCCTAAGGGAAGTTTCTATGTGAATTGTTAGCAATTGGAGGTTCTAGTTACGATGACAATAGTGTGAGGATCATTAGATGTATTGGCAAGCTACTATGGTAAGAGACATAATATGGTTCATTATCTCATCAAGTAAGGTAGTATAGACACAAATGATTTTGTTTAGAGATACTTCTCTCGTAATCATTCAAACTAGTGAAAAAAATTATCTATCCTAGGTTTAGCTGCCCCGGAGGGTTTTTTTTATCTTTTGAAGAATTCTTCAAAAGGTTTTTCCTTCGTAACCAAATGCCTTATGCATTTAAGTTTTCTGCATTCTTTATTTATTTGGTTACTAATTAATGTTTGCAAAGTGTTATCAGATCATCTGTTAATAAGTGATAAACAGGAAAAGAGACTTTCAAATAGATACTCAAATAATAAGAACCTTTTGTCATCTTTATTTATTATTAAGCAAGTTAAGTGTTTTTCAGACTTAACTTTTCTAAAGTAGATTTAATTCAAAAAACTTTATTGGATAAATTAGACATGGTTATCTTCACTTACTTTTCAATGCTTTTCAGTTGATTGGGCATCTAAGAGATTAGACTAGACCAATCAAATATCAACTTGAATCCAACCCAATACATCAAACTAAACATTTAACGATTAGTTTGGTATTGTAGCTTGCTTTGGTTGTGTTTTTTTTGCTATAGTTATAGTTATATTTGTAGTTGTATGAAAAAAAAAATTGATGTGTTTTGTAAAAGTCATTGTTAGAATTATTAATGTTATTAATATGAGAAATATAAACAATCATATGCCTTAAATCAAAATTGTCAAACAAAAAAAAAAGAATTGTGTTGTAACTAAAAAATAACATGTTTTATTTATTTTTTTATAAATTATATAAGAACATATAAATTTTTTCTACATAAATTTTTCATCTGAAGTTAATAAATTTAAGACAAAAAAATAAAAATAAATGATAGCTTATGAATAAAAAATATTTTTACTTTTTTCCAAAATAAAGACCAAATAATGAGAATGGCTTCCAAAAAGTGAAATATTAGAACAATACATGTGGAAAAAAATAATAATATTTTATAAAAATAATAAAAACATTAGTAAAATATATTTCCTTAAACTTAAAGTAGAAATTTCATTTATTCATTCAACTAGTTGATTACCCATGCATTGCATGGTTTTATTATTAGAAAATGATATTATTTAATTATTAATTAGAATTAGAATATAAAATTATTTTATACTAAATATGAACTAAAACATTATAATGAAAAAGTTTTAATTATTATGAACTATAAAAACACATAGTTGAGTCTAAGAGTTAAGTACTTTAGGGTCTTTAAAATTATACATTCATAGAAAAATAAAAGATTCGATGCAACATATCATATTATCTATGAGAATGATTAATTATACAAAAAACACATATGCATATAATTAATTTAACAAACCAAAATATAATTAGCAAAACTACTTATAATTAAAAATGAGTAAATATGAGTAATCAAACAAAACAAATTTAAATAAATTGCGTATTAAATAAAATTTATAAAGAATAATAAAGAAAAATGAGGAGATGAGAACAAGAACTAGAGAATGTATATAAAGAATAGAATGTATATAAAGAGTTTTTTTATATATAAATAGTTTTGTTATTTAGATTCTCTAAAATGTTAACCATCATTTTTTTTTTTTTGTTCCAGTAGTGTATGTTTGAAAAGACCATCTTTTAGCTTTTCCACCATTTTTAAGCATATAATGTTAACAACTATTGCCATGTACAAAATTGCCATGAATATAAGCCTTCAATAGCTTGGAAATGCCTTCGTGAACTAGCAAAATCATTGGATCTTGGCAAAGGTTTTACTTTAGATGACATTCCAATCCAAAAATGGCATGATTGATTCCATTAGTTCCATGTCTAGTTAACGGCTACATCGAATCAATTAGGAGACATATTGGCAAACAACTATATTCAATTCACCACCATGTCTCAAGGTAGGCTTTGTCAATATTGGCTAGGTTGTGGTGCTTATCGCTAACAAATGATGAAAAACATGCCTATTAAATCATTAATGGTATTCATTGAGAATTCCTTGGTGATTGGGTAGACTTATCAATCTCGGGCACATCAAGAGTATCTCCAAAATGAAATGTTATTCTTTCAAACCTCATGAATCTCAAGTAAGCCTTTCTGAACTCTTTTCAAAACCCCTTGCCAAAGAAATATAAAGATACATTTCTACTTTCAATGTCCAACTAGTCTCAATGACTCATGGGCAATGTTTCAAATGACACTCAAACATCTTAAACAACTATTCAATCAAATGAACTCTCTATAACAACTTAATTGACTGAAGAATGACAATGCTTGTAAAAAATCAAATTTTCAATTTGATAGTTAGAAGTAATGCTCTAGTGATTACAAAAAGAAACATCATCGGCACTCATTAGTGAAGTTTATTGTTGACTTAGCTTGGGAGGTTCTTTGAGACTCGAGAGCAATAGACTCTATGTATCATCTCTCTGGTTTCCAGGTCACATCCCAAGACACTCTTACATTCTATAGCTTGCTAGTCTGTTTTGTCTTCATACCATGGACAGACTCCATTCCTATCAAATTATCACCTTCTTTCATTCAATACTTTGTGGGCTACATGTTGAGACTCATGACCACCTATTCTTTCAGTGCCCTTTCTCTATTTCCATTTGAGGCACTTTTACAAACAAAGACTCTTATGGTCTGGCTTACTACAATATAGTGACCTTTACTCTAGTGGGCATCCTTATGATTTGGGTTGGAGTGAATCAAACTTGATATTTTGTTTCTAACTCATAAAGATAGCATTACATATGCTATTTTTCTATGAAAATATTTATGATTTAGCAGCATAAATAACAATATGCCATACAAAAATAAATGAAGTTTTTCTTTCAAAAGCATTTTGCCATTCTCTTTAAAGCTAAATCTTGTCAGCTTAAACAATTTATTTTTATCAAAAAAGAATTTTAAAGTCACATGACATAAGATAGTTTGAAGGTTTCAAAGAAAATAATATAAAAGTTAAAAAAAATTATATGAAGATATGAAAGATTAAAGATCATTTTAACTACTATTAGTAGCTCATAGTGTTCCACTTGACTTTATCATTTTAACTCATGATGTCATTTTCGATAGTCTTAGGTTTTTTTCATCTTTGTTATATTATTGACTTCGATCCTTATATATATATTAACACTTATTATATATATTTTCATGTATTCATGACTATAATTTGTTCCCCAATCATTTTCTTCTTCTTATTCTTATTCTTATTTTTCTTCTTCTTCCTCTTCTTCTTCTTCCTCTTCTTGAGGAATGATATATGCTTTCATGAATTTTGTCACACCCGGACATCGCGGCGACTTGATTAAAAATTAAGATCTCGACTGGAAAAAAAACAGATATCTAGCATCTGTTTTTTGGAGAGAAAAATGTCTTGTTCAAGGAGTCGCTATCTAGTATTACGGTTACTATGAACCCTAACTGGTCAACAGAGATTTTATGGTACATGACTGGTTACGCAAAAGGAAAGATGCTATCACCCCTTAAGCGTTGTACCTAAAGCAGGCTGCATTGCTGGTTTTGTCTAAAATTGCTAATAATTTGTTCTCTTTTTTCTTCTTTTCATGTTCATGACTCTGACGTCAGTGAACAATTCCTACAAATATTTTCCAACTCTGACGTTGGTAAATATCACACAAAATCCAAAAAAATATGATATTCCTGACTCTGGCGTCAGTGAATAATTTCGTAAAAAATGAATTGGAAGAAATTTTCTATGCCATTTTTTCTTGTTTAACATTTATTATCATTTGCCCTTATTAGATGGAAATAATAGAGACATTGCACAACAAATTTTGTGTTTAACAGTGTTGGTCCATAAATTGAGCATATGACTAAAAAAATACAAAACACAAAGAAAAAAATAAAACAAAGTGTGAGGGGATCACGAATAAAACAACGAAGATCTCCAAATATTTTTAGAATTTTCTGATATCAAAAGAGGGCTTGTTTGGCCAAATATCAACTAGAATGGGCATAAAAATTATGGCCAAGGTATAAGGGTGTGTTTTTGCCAAACATACCCTTTATAACACAAGTTGGGCCGGCTGGGCTTAAAACCCAGGCCGGATTCATTTTTTTCTTTTTTTTTGGGCTAGGTCCAACCCAACCGATATGGGTTGGGCTGGGCTGGGCTAGACCCAAGCGGCCCAGCTTGATCAGTGGCCCAAGCCAGTGACCCTGCTGGGCAGCAGGCACGGGTGAATCAACTCACGCGGGCACTGCACAGTGCGAAGGTAATTAATTACCTTCGCACTATTTTGAAAAGCTCAAAATAGTGTGAGAAGGAAGCTTTACCTGACGAAGACGAAGACGAAGGTAATGGTCCTAGCACCGGCCGGTGAATGTTCTCTTCCTCCTTCTCCTTTCAGTCTCTCCTCCCTCTGCTTTTGTGTTTTTTTTTTGTTATGGATTATCTCCTCTGTTTTCTATTCTGTCGTCTCTCTGTTTTTTGTTTTTCTTTCTTTCTTTTTTCCCAAAGCTTTGTATTTATAGGGGACGTGCCTGGTCTTCTCTCCGCTCACGGCTAGTCTCTGGATAAGCATGGTTGGAAGTGACGTGTTGGTGTTTTACTGGGACTTGGATACCTGAGCTTGATCATTATCTTCCTGGGGTAGTGATCTTCATGAGGATAGGGTTTGAGACTCCGTGTTTTGGTTGGATTGGGACACCAACAGTCCTGCCAATGTTGGACTATTTGTGGTGGTTTCCTTCACGCGCCAATGGCTTGTTATGACGGCGAGGGACACGAAAACGAACTGAGAAGCTGGTGGTGGAAGTCGTGTGCATCACAGTGTGTCTGGTGGTGCTCTGCATTTTCCTCACCGGTAGTCTCCTCTGTTTCCAGAGTAAGAAGATGAAGAATAGGAGTGACCAAAACGACGTCGGATCTGTGGGTGGCCCGTTTCTCAATTTAGCCCCTGAAGTTTTGAACTTTTGCATTTAAACCTCTAATCTTTTAAATTTTGAGATTTACCCTCCTTAAAATTAAATTAAAATAAGTGGGTCAAAATTGGGTTATAACAAATTCATATATTGTTTATGGATACCATTATAAAAAACCTTGATTTTCTTTTACAATAAGTTTCTTTCATTGAGGAATAACTACTTAGTTCAACATTTTAAATATTTTTTACCTCCATACAATAGTGGTCCTAGCTTTGGATTATCATCGAAATAATAATAAGGTTGCAAATCATTTTAAAAAAGTATTTCCAGATTTTGTTTAAAACATCAAATATGTTTCTATCAATTAATGATTTGGACAAACCATCATCTTTATTATTTGTATTATATCATATATTAATTCCACAATCAACCCATTTGGATTTGCACTAAACTTGAACTTTTTCCATCTAGTACATAAAAGGTATTGTTGAATATAAATCGACTGAATTATTCTCTTTTTTTTACATCTAAGTTTTTTTAAAAACTTAATAGGTGATCGATGTCTTTAACATACAAAACTAAGCTTTTACTTGAGTCAAGGGAAACCTTCTAGTTTGGACCTAAGACTATTCCATTTATGAGTTTTAGAATCACTTCAAGGAATTCTTTGGGATGACTTTTCTAGAGGTTGGTGACGATGCCATTTTAGGAGAATTAAAGTAAGTTTTATTAATTGCTTTATTTATAGCTTTAATTGTTGCTTTTTTATTATTATTGCAAGTTGTTCCTTTCAAATTAGTTTATTGTTGAACTTCGCATTCAATTTAAGTTTCTCTCTGATTGTTTGACATGAATTTATTGGTTTTGGCTATCATAAAATCTACACCCTTTTTCATGCATATTTTTTTTTCACCTGCTTAAAAGAAACAAGTTTATATAGGTAACATACAAATTGAAGTGTGTGAGGACACAATCATTGTATTAAATTAAAGTTGTAATTAATGAAGTCCACCAATCTATTGACATTCATAAAACAAATGATAGCTTTATAGGAAGGATGATTCTATAGACCAACCTGTATCACGATACCCATTTGGATTAAAAAGAAGAAGAAGAAGAAGAAGAAGAAGAATATTAATCCCCCAAGTTACCTTTAATGAAGAAAAAATTTTAAAAAATTATTATTGTTGTTGTTGTTTGACTTATATCGGTGAGAGAATATTGGTTGACCTCCACCTTCATCTTTGCAAGGCCTCCATCAGAATTCTATTAGACCAGGCAAAGCTTTTATTATTATTATTATCTAATTGATTAAGCCTCAATCTAATTCATATAATGAATCTATAAAATAATATATTGATTCTTTTCTCAATTTATAATTAAATAGCTAAAAAATGAAATCAAAAGAATTTTAAACTCTATATTCTAGACAAGAGTTTGTCAAATATAGCTGAAATTATCGCATCTCGAAGAGACCCAAAAATTTTATGAAAGAAAAAATCCTATGGACCCAAAAGAAAGAGAGATGATAGAGAAGAAAGTGAGCACAAACAAGATAGGTAGACTTATAAAAAGTAGCTTTTATGATAGTGGTTTGAAAAAGTTATTTTATAAAAAGTACTTTTAGTTGATATTGGTTTGGTATTGATATATGTTTGATTAAAACTGTGGTTAAAATTGAGGTTAAATAAAAAATAGTTTAATGTATTTGGTTAAACATGCTTTTCAAATTGAGGTTATAAAATAATTTAAAAAGATATATATTAATATTGATGGTTTTTAATTTAAATATTGTAGATTTAACTATCATTATTACATCATTAAATAAATAATATTTTATATCAAATATTTTTTATTATTCCATTAACTTCTCTACAATTTCATCACGTATGAAATTCATCTGATAATGACTATAGTTTTCATGGTTTTTTGAGCGTGCAACAAAATCAGGTAAAATACCATCAGAAACAAAATTGAAATTGCGATCAAATTCCACAAATGCTATGTCATCATGTGATGTTCTTCTAATTTATGTAGTGTTATTAAATAATATTAAACACTATTTTTTCGAGTAAAGTATAATTTTAAAAAAATAATTTTTTTTACAAGGTCAGACGTGGAGACATTGTTCACGTGAATAGTGCCATGTAGTTAGAATCATGGCATTGTTCACGTTAACAGTGCCCATGTGAATTTAATTCACATGGGCACTGTTCACTTCTTAAAGTGAAAGGTGCCCCGGTGAATTATTCACCTGGCAGTCGCGAGAAAAGCAACTCTCAACTACTGTGTGGAACCGATGATTTCAACCCAAAATACATGGATCCCACACAACACAGTCAAGTGCTTTTCTTTGTTATTAAACATAATGTTTACGCGGTTGACTTTAAAAGCTAAAGTTACCGCGTAAACAAACACTTTTTTAAGCTTTTGCTCGGTAATAGACTCCAATCGTCGAAGAATTTTCAAAATATTTTTTATTTTAAAAATATTAAATTAATATTTTTATTTTTTTATGGTTTTAATATATTTATTTTAAAAAATTGAATACATCAAACTTAATCAAGGATTTTTTATCTTCATTTCTAAAAATATTTAGAAGCATTTATGGTAGTATTTAATTTCTCTTTCGAAAAAAAAAAAACATGTACAAAAAGACAATGATAAAGATACAAAATTCTTTATTGTAATTTTAAATTAGATTTTTTTATTTTCAAAATAAAAATATAAAAGAGAGAATTTTCTTTTTCCGCTCTATTTCAATACATCCATCAATTACTTGGTATTAAGTTTAAAAAAGTTTTTTTTTAATCTTTTTACTAATTCTAATACATTAATATAGGAATATAAAAATAAACAAACAATAGCAGTTTACAAAAGAGCACGAGTGCATGAGATGAGATAAACCGGTAGATTACAAAAGTCTAAAAGCATGAATGGGGCCTACCATGACAAGGAGACACGTGTAAAATCCGATGATTCTCTGATTATTAACAACTCCTCTAACCGCGTAAAAGAAAAGTAGGGTGGAGGGAAGAATTTTGGACGACGAAAACCTCTTCAAAGCAATCTATCAATCTCCCTTCAGACAAAGACTCCGCCGAATCCGATCTATCAGTTTAAGCTCCGGGCGGACTCCTCTTCTCCGATCCCAATTCATTCATCGACATGAGTTTCCTCTTCGGCAAGAAAAAAACTCCCGCAGGTATTTATTTGTTTTTCATGTTGATTAAGGATGAATTTGAAATTTTATTGGATGCTAATTTGGTTATTAATTCCTGTGAAATTCAGAACTTCTGCGGGAAAATAAGAGAATGTTGGACAAATCTATTAGAGAGATAGAGAGGGAGAGACAAGGTCTACAGACGCAAGAAAAGAAACTAATCGCTGAGATCAAGAAAAGTGCTAAGCAAGGGCAGATGGTGGGTCAGCTGCTATTTAATTTATTTGTTTTTTTAAGAATTTAAAGCAGGGTTTTTTTTTTTTTTTTTAAATTCATGTGGTTAATTTTAATTTTTTGACACTGCTTGCAGGGAGCGGTGAAAGTAATGGCCAAGGACCTTATTAGGACTAGGCATCAAATAGAGAAATTCTATAAGCTCAAGTCCCAGCTTCAGGGTGTATCTCTTAGAATTCAGGTATCTCTTGCTTGTTACTACTTCTTGTCCGTGTTTGATGCGTTCCCTGATCCTGATGACTTTCCCTTTAATTTTTTATTTCTTAAAAAATATCTGTATCATATATGTATATATATTGAAAATATTTAGTGTTTTGCTTCGCTTACTCTGTGTATTGTAGCAAAACAACATGCATAATTTAATGTTTTTTCTTTTCGGGGGAGGGAGGAATTTTGAAAAGTGACTTGACTGATTTAAAATCCAAGCAGGTTTTCTTTTCTCACTGTAATTAATTCCCTTCGAATCGTGACCAGAACGTGAACTATGGTTTTTGCGTGCAAGATCATCACAAAACCGAAAGACCAAGAGCATTGGCCCATGTTTTGTTGAAAAAAACTATAACTGCTTGTTTCGTGGCCGAAAATATATTGCTGACAGTTAATAATACACACCGTGTTTTTGTTTGGCTGGCATGCTAGAAATCTTGGAATCTTTGCCACAGCTATTTTCATGTAGAACAAGGAGACTGACAGAACAAAGAATGGCTTGAATACACAGAAGCCTCTAGGCTATGCCGCTGCATTTTTTAATCCAGAATGAAGTACCTTTTGAATAACAGGAGAAGAAAAAAAATTCAGAACTTGATATCTCATTTCATCAGACAGGCTTCCTGAGTTCCTGAAGTCATAGATTACATCTGCTTATATATAAGCATGGTAAAACTCTGAAGAGGCTAATCAGAATAGGAGATAGGATTTTAACAAAATAAATTGCCAAGAATCCTAGTTATAAAATGACATCAAATGTTGCCAGAGTTTTATATATAGGCAAGACTTTTCTATCGAAAATATTCATTTTTTTCCATTCTGCATTGCATTTCAGTTCATTTTGATTGGTTTTGAGATTCCAAAATATTTAAGATGGGGAGACATGTAAATTTTGATTCTGATTGAAGTTCAAATTTTGAGGTGTTCTTTTTCTTTCCCTCATGTGTCTGGGGTTTTCAGTGTTGTTGATTTTACAATTTTATTGAACCCTTTCGTTTCATAAAAAAGTAAATGCATCAAAGTTGGTCATATGGCTTGATGATATTAAGATATGGATGTTTTGAATAAATTTCAGACACTGAAATCGACGCAAGCAATGGGAGAGGCGATGAAAGGTGTAACAAAAGCGATGGGACAGATGAATAGGCAGATGAACTTGCCATCATTGCAGAAAATTATGCAAGAATTTGAGAGGCAGAATGAAAAGATGGAAATGGTGACTGAGGTGATGGGTGATGCCATTGATGATGCCTTGGAAGGGGATGAGGAAGAGGAAGAAACTGAAGACCTAGTGAACCAAGTTCTTGATGAGATTGGAATTGACGTCAATCAGGAGGTAACATGGTCATTTCAACTTTTACTTTTCCATGCATGCTGGCTAAGTGATTGAGGTTTGAATTAATCATTAATCTATATACAACAATTGTTCTTGCATGTATCTGCAGCTTGTAAATGCACCATCATCTGCTGTTGCTGCCCCTGCTGCGAAAGGTAAGGTTGCACAAGTGGAAACGACAGGGAATGAAGACGGTGGAATAGACAGTGACTTGCAGGCAAGGCTAGACAATCTGAGGAGAATGTGATTGCGGAATAGACAGCGACATGCAGGCAAGGGTCGACAATCTGAGAAGAATGTGATCTCTTTCCTATTACTCATGTAAAATAATGATTTTAGCTTTATTGTAAAAAGCGAGAATGCCTTGGGGCCGTGTAATGTAATATCCATGAACACTCTGCCAGGAGTTGTTTGCTTTTGGTTTGGTGACAGTTGTAGATTTTAATAAACAAAAAGTTCTTCTGATGAATTCATATTGTAAATGCCAGAGATTTTGTGTATGAAGATTGGCGCCATGGAAGTGCAAAGATATCAATGCAGAGTCAGCAAAGTGATATATTCTGATGTTATGTGGGCAGGTCCTTTTTAAGTTTTCACCGCAAGTGCTCTTCTGCTCTTGTATATATGTGCATGTTTACGAAAGCATGGTTATTTTTTATCCTAATACACACTTATATTTTGATAAAAAAAAATAATAAAGTGTATACGAGTTGAGCCGATACGCCATCCTGCCAGCCAGCTCAAGCGCTTAGCACAACCCAGTAGAAGCTCAAGCTTATGCCTGTTGAAGCCTAGTTTTCCAAGCAATCATACTCACTGGATAACTCTATGTGCCTATAGACATTAAAAAAGCTTTAACGCTAACCAAAAATCACATATGGTTGAAAGAAAGATAAATTTATTAAAATATTTGATCTATGAAACATGGTATGGAACGCTTTTAAATTTTTTTTATTAAACTATATAGTAATAAAATTGTTTTTTTAAGAAAAATAATAATTTAAATTAAATCAGAAAAAAAAATTATGGTATAATCCCTCCTTCCCTTGTTAAAATATTTATCACAAACAAAAAAAAATTGTTTTTGGATCAGTGTCTTAATCCAATAAATACCAAAAGCAATAAGAATATATATATATTATAAAGATAATTTGAAATAAGAGTTAAAAAGACATTCATCAATTTTTCTAATAAAAAAAAAACCATTTTGATAATTTCAACATAGATATATTAAAAATATAAAAGAACACACCACACGAGTATTGTGAGAGGGATTTTTTTAATTCTTTTTTGAAGGCACGTGAAGGACAGACAACAAATAAAAAAAAATAACAAAAAAATTTGTGTAAAAATAGTTATTGATGATATTATAAAAATATCATAATCCTATAAAAAAAAATTAACATGTAATGTAATGAAATAATAGAGCCAGCACTCTGGGTGTGACCTTAAAAAAAAAGCTTGGTGCATATGGCCTGCAAA
>Ga0325410_1002298_pt1 | contig 21376 bp, 10 predicted proteins | sample PopdelMetagenome_16_FD_206182 | JGI IMG/M metagenome (GOLD analysis project Ga0325410, IMG submission 206182) | Populus deltoides microbial communities from Bellville, Georgia, United States - Xylem-PdIQD-R3 | ecosystem: Host-associated > Plants > Phyllosphere > Stem > Wood/Secondary xylem...
CTTCTGGCTGTATATATGGTCCAAATCTGAAAACCCCTTTTTGTTTCAAGTAACTCATTGAGTACGTTTATTATAAAACTTTGTTGATTCAATTGAATTTATAAAACAAGGTGTCTAGGTATAAAAAAATATATACCATCGATGGCATTTCATCCTCAAGGATTTTAAAAATGGAATCATAATATAGAAACAATGAAAACTGAAATTTGACATGCTTCAATTATCAATTTCTCCTAGTATAGGATAGATATTATATAAATAATAATATAAGGTTGAACATTACTATATCCATATGGAATTATTTTTTTTCTTAATAATAGTCGATTATATTATGAACAGCCATCTACGTATTAGATGGCAAAGAAATATGGAGAAATGTTATCTGTTGTGAAAAAGCATTTCGGTCGACTACTCAGTTAAAATTTAGATTTCAGAAGGCTATATATTTAACTTAAATGTACTCGGGGGTGTGAATAGAAAAAACAAAATATGAACGGGACCAGATTAAATTTTAGTTGTAATTTAGAGACTATTTGTGCCTGTTTTTTTTCCTCCCTCTCTAAATTTATCAATTACATATATGATCGGAAAATATTCAATACGTATATCTAATTAACTCATCTTCTTTTCACAAGTTTTCTCTTGCAACTCACAAGAAGCACTGATTTGGTGAAGGTGATGTATATATTTTTATTTTTCCAAAATTCCAGACCCCTGCATATGGAGTTGTATTGAGACACAGATCTCAACATGCTCTCCACTCATCTGTACAGGTGCAACCTTGTAAGCATATATCAAGGCAATCTGGGCCATCTTTAAAATTGGCTTCTTTGCTCAAAAACATTGAGCATCAGCGTTATCAAGGTTGATGATGCTCGATTCTAATGGCTTCAAGAGCTAAGAATTGTCGATGACTCGATTTTCTTGATATATGCTACTAGGGTTCCAGCAATGTTGATGCTTTGGGAGCGTTGTTGAGATGTGCGTCACAAAGCATTTCCATGTGCAAGGTAATATATTTTTATATTACGCCAAGAAAACAAAAGCTATTGTACTTCAAAACACTCACGAATTCGTGGAGGGAGGCCTAATAAATCACTACTACTCCATTTAGAAAGAAAAGAGAGCAGGAATTCATGAATTGAAGCTAACCTAAACTTGTAAGCAAGCTAGCTAGCTAGGGTACAGGTATATAGGGTAGGTAGCACACGTGCGTGGGGCTGTGACAAAGAGAGTAGGAGGAGGGGAGTTTGCTTGTGTAGTGTAGATCATCATGACTTGTTACGGCAAGGGATCGACATGGGAGATGGTCTCGTCTCCCTGCAAGTTAAAAAAACAAAGGAATATGCATTACTGATCATAAGCGAGCAGGGAGTGATTGCATAACATTCACCGAAAGTAAAGGAAAGGTTTCATATCTAAATATTGCGAATACACATGGAGCCATGGCTTGAAGCTAGCATGGATATACGTTCACGTTACAGGAAATATATCTCTGTGTAGTGGCCATTTATTAATTTCTGGCCTATAATTGGAGAGTATCTTTCACTGTGAAATGAAAAGGAAAGGAAAGGAATCCATCCCAAGAGTAAATTAATGGGACAAGCAAAGCCACGACAGGAGGTGCCTGAGCAGCTAGCAGCGTTGAGGCCTGAGACTTGAATACATTTAGAAGAGAAGCAGCTCTCTCTTATACGCATTTATGGCTTTGCGTGTTGCTGCCGAGGATATCAATCTTGTTCCACAGCTACTCTTCAATCTCAATCTTCTCTTCATTATAGCTTTCCCTTGTCCTCTCTCCTCTCTCCTCTCTCCTCTCTCCTCTCTCCTCTCTCAAGTTATTTCTTTCCTTTTGTTGGAAGTCCATACATTAAATTCAGTACTGAATTTAATGTCCTGGTTATAGCCAGCCAAAACACAAGATGTTTTCATGTCCTGGTTATGTTGTTTTTGTTTCGCAAACCACTTGGGTAGTTGCTGTTGCCTTTTCTAGGTTTTAACTATATTTTGTTTATATAAAAAAAAATCATGAAGATTTATTAATTTTTTTTAATACACTAAACTGATATAAAAAAAATATATGTTTTTAGTCTTGATTGACGTTCTAGCTAGCCTGAAAATACTTTTAATGTTAAATGAGCAAATAAAAAAATTACGTTCATGATTGTTCCCAACATATGCCGCAACATCCAATTGAACTGATTCGAAAAAAATTATTCCTCTTTGGCATAAAAAAATGCCTAGTTTAGGATATTCCCAATCTAAGACAATATTTGTAGAATTTACCCATTTATGGTGTCCACATTATCCCAATTCCAAATACCAAACATTTACTCTTTTAATTATTATTTATTTATTTATTTGAAATAATTTATGAAATGTTAATTATTATTATTTTAATTTCTTCATCTTTCATTTTTATTTTATTTTTTAGATTTGATTTATATTATTTTGATTATTATTTATTTTATTTGAGATAATTTATGAAATTATATTTTTTTTCAATTTCATCCTCATTCAACTTTTTAATTTGTAAGATTTGTTCCTTATTATTTTAATAAACTTGAGAAAATAAAACATTAATAAGTTATTTTTCAGTTCATTTTCCATGACATAACCAAACACTGGAAAGTGTTTTCCAACTTGTTTTCCATTACACTACCAAACATCAGAAAATAATTCACTTTCCAAAAAAAACTACTTTCTAGCAAACAAACGGGGCCTAAGTCTTCTCCTGATTATAGTTTTCTTTGTATTTTCAAGTGTTTGTTGTTTCCATTGCTTTGTCCCTATAAGAGACACAAGTTAGATTTATGTCCTGCTCCTTGTGTGTTTCTTGGTTATAGTGCCTCTCACTTGGGTTATAGATGTCTTGATTTGTCTTCCAATCGCATATGCATTACACGCCATGTTTGGTTCCATGAAAATTCTAACTTTAATCTTTAGCATGTCTCAAATAGTGATCAAGTGCCTCCAACATAACCTTCCCGATTTCATCTCATATTTCATTGTCTATGACAACCTAAGCATGCTAACCTTAATGTGTCGGTGCCTTTAGATTCTTTGATTACTTCTCCTCTTAACAGGGAACCATTAACCTTCAAAGAAGCCACCAAGTATTCAAAATGGCATTAGGCCATGCAAGATGAGATTCAGGCTTTGCACTTAAAAGGTGCATGGATTCTTGTTCCTTTTCTTTCGTACATGAATGTTGTTGGTAATCATTAGATGTATAAAATTAAAAGGCGAGTAGATGGCAATATTGAAAAATACAAAGCTCGTCTAGTTATTAAAGAGTTTACACAACAAGAGGGGATTGACTTTTAAAAAACTTTCAGTCCTGTATTTAAACCTGTTACTATGAGGTTAGTACTCACTATTGTTATTTCTCGTGGTTGGTTCATTAATCAGCTTTATTTTTATAATGCCTTCTTAAATGAGATCCTTTATGAAGAGATGTATATGGAGCAACCATCTGGCTTCAGTCATTTTACTCTATCCTTTCATGTTTGTCGCCTTTATAAGTCTATATACAGCTTAAAAGAGACCTCTGGAAAATGATATACTAGACTTAGTGATTACCTTTGTTCTCTCATTTTTTATGCCTCTAAAGTTGATACATCATTGTTTATTTTAGTTATGGGTGATGCTATGTCTTTCTTACGTATGTATATGGATGACTTTTTGCTTACTAGAAGCAATCTGGTTATGTTTAAACATTAATTGATTCACTTGCTGAATTCATAGTTTAAACTTTAGGACTTAGGCTTCATGCACTATTTTTTAGGGATTGAATTTAAACACACCTTCATGTGATTCATGCTCACACAACATAAATATGACCTTAATACCCTTCATAGAGTTGTATGTTTTCCTGTAAACCTGTAGACACACATGTTTCTTCCTCTTTTAAGTTAGCTTTGGCTTCTGGTACTTTATATTCTGATTCTACACGGTATAGACAGATTGTTGATGCTCTTTAATATCTCACTTTTACTAGACCAAATATTTGTTATGTTATTAGGAAGATATGTCAGTTTATGTATTATTCTTCTTAATGTTATTGGTCTCTTATCAAACACATATATCTTATGTTATCTGAAGGGTACAACCTTATATGGGTTGCATATTACTCGTGTCTTTTTGCATGATTTCATTGATGTTAATTGAGTTAGTAGTGTTGATGATCGAAAATCCACTGTCAATTACATACTTAGTGTATCTCGACAATACACCTATCTCATGGAAGTTCAGGAAGCAAAGAACAATGATTGGGTCTTCAACTAAAGTAAAATATAAAGCCCTAATTGATAGTACTGCTGAGATTTTATGGCTTTGTTATTTGCTCTTAAATCTTTTGTTTTCTCCTACTCCTATGACTGTATTCTAGTGTGATAATTTAAGTGCTAGTTATTTGTTTTTACCAAGCATTTTTCTCATGCTTTATTTGCTTAACTTCACTCCAAACTTTATATGGAGTCTTCACCACCTTGAAGGGGATATATTATAAAAAAGTTTTATAGGAATTACAGGATTATTTCACATATTTGCTTTGTATAGGATAAGTCTGTGTAATACATTGTGTGTTTGTTACTGTACACAATCCTGCACATATAAATACAAGAGGAGGGCTGTTATCTCTCTTGTTTAAACTTCCTAATATATTCAGAAATCTTATATCCTGCAATCTCTAACTTTAAGTATATTGCAGGCAGCATCTTCTTGTTTTCCTCACTATATACCCATTGCTGTCTTCCAGATTAACACCGTTAATTAATTAGCGCTAATATTTATCCCCTGTCCCCTGAACCACTACAAAATCATCGAACTTCCCTAAATAGACCTTTTTCTTGCCTCCTCTAACACCATGCAAACCACACACACACACACACACACATGTGATCAAAACCGTCCTCCTGCTCTCCTGTAAGCTAGGGATGGATGATGGATCTCTGTCGTGTCCTGTACGTCCATGGTTATTTATTTATTTTGTTTTGTCACCACAAGCTTTTAGCAGCAAGCTGCTGCTGCTGCTTCCTCTTTGATAGCTGACACTGATGAGATAGTCCCTATAACTTTTAGTTCGCGTGTTCAAGTTATGACTATATCTAGCTAGCTAGGGTTAGTGCACGCATGGCATGCCATTGCATTTGCAAGCCATGAATAGTGATAGATAGAATCAAATCATTCCCTTTATTTTTTATATAATATATAGCTTTCAATCTGATTCAGACGTTACCCTCCTCCTCCTCCTGCTGCTGCTGCTGCTGAACTCTGCTTTTTCTATTTCTGTCAATACTCACTTATTTGTAATCATACAAGACTATTGATGCTCTCTACCTCGGCCCACTTGTAATTATTGCAATCTTGAATGCATTAAGTTTGGATCATCCAACATTAATTCCTTTTGCACCCTCACGAAGGGTAGTGGAGTACTGTTGAAACTGGTTTCTCAAAAGTTTTTAAAATTATTTTTTTATATTTTAAAATTATTTTTCATATATTAATATTAAAAATAAATTTTAAAAATAAAAAAATATTATTTTAATATATATTTTGAATATAAAATAATTTAAAAAATAATATTTATTACATTTTCAAATAAATTAACTATTATTCACATGGTGTACCATGCTAACAAATAGTGATGAATTTTGTATTCCTTTTTTTAACTATTGAAGTTTATAGAAACAGATTAAAAAATTTATGAATTATAGCTTTTTTAAACCTAAATTTTTAACATAATTCGATATAAATAATAAATTTAAATAATAAAAATTAAATAAATTTTAAAATTATGATAATCTAAACTTGAAATTCTTGATGATAGCGTTTGTTTACGCTTCTGTTTCATAGTTTAATTGTCAAACGTAGTTTAATTTCTTCACTTGTTTATATATATATATATATATATATATATATATATATATATCACTGCTTTAGCTTAAAGAAGAAAGATTTCCAAATCAACACTCATTATGAAATTTTCAATTCATAAAAGGAATCTAGCTTAACATTGGATGTTTTTTTAATTAAAAATATATTAAAATAATTTTTTTATATTTTTAGTTTCATATCAAATTCATTTAAAAAAAGCATGTATAAAAATATTAATTTAATAATTTTTAAACTAAACAGCAATTTGTTTTTTGTAAAAAAAAAAAGGGGGGGAAAACTACCGGCCAAAAAACACTCATCAAACACATTCCATATATAATAATTATATAATTTCCCGGGCCCTGAGCAAATTCCAAAGTCTGCAACACAACACAAAGATTGATGGGATTCACTGTTCTTTCAGGATCGTACGTCGTACCACGTCTACCTACCTGTAACATGACATTTAATTAGAGAGGTCCACCTAATTATTATTATTTTTATTTTAATATCTGCAGATAATATCTTTTTTAATAATCCTGTGTCAATTAAGACTAATTCTTCTTCATATTATTTTTAAAATATAGTTCTTATATTGGTAACTCATAGAATTAAAAAGGAGAAAAAAAATATTTTTAACTACAGCGTCTATCCTTAGAATTGATCCACCTAATAAAGAAAGAGGTGGCTAGAAAGAGCATTCGACGTCTAATTAGTGCATGCACCATTACACACAGAATTAATTAATTACTGGAGTATCTTGCTAGCTTGGAGCAAGATGAGCTATGGGACGTGCAGCTGCTGCTGCAGCAGTAGCAGGTAGAGGCAGACGAATGTATTTGATTGGTTTTCATCTCTCCTGCTGCCCATGTCAACCCACGACCGACTGCTGGTTTCTGTCGCCATTAATTAATTTCCCTTTTTCACACCAAGCTCAGCACAAGCTACATTTTACGGTTCACTGTTTGATAAATCTTTTTTCTTTCTTTTTTTTTTTACCAGCTGTGAAAGAACCCATGACCTGATGCATTTTAAGCTTCAGCCAAGGCAGGTCACCAGCTGGATTCTAGCATAGATCACTATGCTTGGCTCACAGTTGCAGTCACAGTCACAGCTCATGAGTTCATCTACTTCCCATGTTCAAGGTCAAGAAGAAGAGATTCCGCGGCCACAAACAGCATTTCAATTGCGTCAATTGCTAGTCACTTGTGCAGACCTCATCTCTCAATCTGACTACTCCGCCGCGAAACGCCTCCTCTCCACTTTGTCCTCCAACTCTTCTCCTTATGGTGACTCTATTGAGAGGTTGGTTTATCAATTCGTTCGAGCCCTTTCTCTCCGCCTCGATCGCCATGGCATCCCCACTAGTCCTGCTCCTGCTCCTCATGTTTTCAATATCAACAACATAGTTCATACTTCTCCTCCTTGTGGTACTAATAATAAGATGTTGAACAGCTATGATTCGGATCAGGAGACTCTTCGGTCTTGCTATTTGTCCTTGAATCAGATCACCCCATTCATAAGATTCAGCCATCTAACAGCCAATCAGGCTATCTTGGAAGCCGTACAAGGAGGGCAGCAAGCTATTCACATCATAGACTTTGATATCATGCATGGGGTGCAATGGCCTCCATTGATGCAAGCTTTAGCTGATCGACCCAACAACACTCTCCATCCTCCTCCTATGCTTCGAATCACTGGAACTGGACATGATTTGAACATTCTACACAGGACTGGAGAGCGCCTTTTGAAATTTGCTCAGTCCTTGGGCCTCAGGTTCCAATTCCATCCTCTTCTTCTTCTCAACAATGACCCTACCACTCTTGCCCTCTATCTCCCTTCAGCAATTACTCTTCTCCCAGATGAAGCCCTAGCCGTGAACTGCGTGTTGTATCTTCACAGGTTCCTTAAGGATGATTCTCGCGAACTCCTCCTTTTTCTCCATAAAATCAAGGCCTTGAACCCTAAGGTGGTGACTGTTGCTGAAAGGGAAGCCAACCACAACCAGCCTCTCTTCTTGCAGAGATTCCTGGAGGCCTTGGATCACTACAAAGCTCTCTTTGACTCCCTAGAGGCAACCCTCCCACCAAACAACAGGGAGAGACTGGCAGTTGAGCAGATATGGTTTGGGAGAGAGATATTGGACATAGTAGCAGCAGAGGGAGAAGGAAGAAGAGAAAGGCACCAGAAGTTTGAGACTTGGGAAATGATGCTGAAGAGTGTAGGGTTTAACAAAGTTCCATTGAGTCCCTTTGCACTTTCGCAGGCCAAGCTCTTGCTAAGGCTCCATTATCCTTCAGAGGGTTATCAGCTTCAGATTCTCAAAAATTCTTTCTTCTTAGGTTGGCAGAATCATTCCCTCTTCTCTATCTCTTCCTGGCACTAGCTAGCATGCATGCTAAAATATCAATAGCCTTCTTCTAATTAATCATTAATGTCTCCTCTTATACATGATCAATGCTAGTTCTGATCCTATATGAATATAGTAATAATTATCTGTCTTATATTTAGATCAGGAGTAAACTTTTTAATTTCTTTGTTTCTTAATTAATTAATTCAGCTAGAACGATCGATGTTTTGTATTTATCATGAACACAGCATCAATATTATATATCGAGGAAGGTGACAGTCAGTTTCCACTGACAAATTAAGCAGTCTCAAAGCATTTAGCAGCATTTTCTCAAAAGATTATCTTGTTTGTCTGATATTAGTGCAAAGTTGAGGTTGTTATATATGTTTCAATCTTTAATGATAATTAATTATAATGCCAGCTTTACGTAATTGGAATACACATAAGCTCTATCCATGGTGATGCTTGATCAGTTTTACTAATTTGCAAGCAAATGACGAGAGAAAAGCCCGCAATTGTTTCCCGAAATTCCTTTGTCTTGTTGAATATAGCTAGCTATCTAGCTAGGTAGATGTGGTTTCAACTTTTTAGACCGAGGGGATGGATGGACATGAGCTTGAACTAGGGTTTTCTTCTTGTTTTTAGCACCAAGTTACCCGTATATTCCTATTGCTGTCTTTCATTCTCGCACCATTAATCGGTACCCTAATATCTGCCCTTTGTCTCCCCAGCAACAAAATCATCGAAGTTACCAAAATAAACCTTTTTCTTGCCTATACCTTGCCTCCTCTAATGCCATGCATGCAACACATGAAAAAACTAAGTCCGCACTATATTTAAAATTCTCCCATATTTTCTAAACATGCACCTCTTTGCATGGCCATTGGCATGATGATGCCAGGAAGGGAAGGGCTGTAATTTATTAGAGAATTAATTAGGAGAAGGTAGAAGAAAGATGGTCTTGTGGTTTCTTGGTCTTGTAATTTATCACAATCTCCATATAAAAAAAAAACAGAAGAAAGATGGCAAGATGAGCTTTTAGCAGCTTACTAATGGTTCCTCTCTGATAGCTGACACTGATAAGATGGTCACTAGCTAGCATGGAAAAATCTAAAATCTTAGTTTGCGTGTTCAAGCCAAAGACATGTTATACGGCTTAGCTACCTCTAGCTAGGGTTGGTGCACCCATGGAGACGTAATCTCCTGCCGTGCTGCTGCTGCTGCCCTCTGCTTTCCCTATTTCTATCATCACTACTAACTCATCTGGCATTCGATCATACATGCAAGAGTACTATTTACACTATATGCAATAAGCAACAAGCAACTCGTGTATACTAGGTCTCTTTCTAACTCTCCTAGATCGTCTCACTCTTGGTCACCACTAAGCAACTATTCATATATATATGTATGTATGTATTCAATAATTTTATATTATGTTGAATTGAGAAGAAGTGAGAGTTAGGACTTCAACTTTTATTTAAATTGCAAGGGACTAATAAAAAAAAATCAAAACTGAAATCCATATCGATTCATATGTTGCTTGATAAAAAAAAAAAATATTTAAAAATGATGGTTGCCTACTGACTATTTCCATGGCAGTATATAATGCTTTTAGAAATTATATTATAAACAAGAAATAAGAACAATAATTCCCAAAACAAAGTAGCAGTGACAACAAATGTCTAAGATTTGTTTCTGAACTTGTCTGCAGTATCATTGTCCCTTTGGTGCCAATTCCATATCAACTCATGCAATAAGAATTCAAGCCAATTAATTAGCGAGGCGTCATCAACAGGAACCAACACAATATATATGTAAGGCAACAACGACCATTTATCACACACACACAAATATGATGAATGCTAAGGTGAATGATGAGTTTTTGACAGAACTGTGGGTATTTAAGCAGGATCATGGTTCAATAGTAACACTTAAAACAAGCGAGTATTTGGTGAGATGATCAGCTTTGTAGAATATGGAATGGAAGCAGCTGTCATCTTTTTCTCAGAGCATTTTCCAGGAAGGGTGACTCGATTGCAAGCTCAAACTAATTAAAGATATTTTAATGTAAGGAGGAAATGAGCCACCTAATTAATACATACATGGAATACAAGTTTATTGAGGATCATGTAAATATGTGATGAGTTTACACCGCGTATAATGGAAAAGATGAGCTTAGAATTTCACAAACTTTAAAATTACAACTATATATATTTAAACTTAATTATCAAATTCGTACAGAAAAATTAAGCTAGGTATTTTTTTGTATACAATATTCCTACACCGAAACCCTAATCCTTATTAGAAATTATATGGCTAATATAAAATCCAAATATCTAGCTTCTTTTCATAATAAGCATATGAATCATAGGTATACGTTGTACACACGAAAGGGAGAGCTTAATTATATCCCTATCCTAATCTCCTCTGTCGTCAATATTTCTTGACATGAGTAGTTAGCCATTCATTTCGGCTCAAGATCTCTTGTACTTGGGCACAACATGTCGGAAACCTAGCTAGCTTGTTGTCCTTCAACTATAGGTAGATTTACGTGAGAAATCTCTCAGCATCACTCTAAATGAAAGGACACAAATAATAACAAAAGCAATTGAAGTGGTAAAGCTGGATCGCATTAATTAAATCAATGAGAAGTGAAATTGTTGTTGACAAACGGACAGAAGACAACAGAATCAAACTTAAATTTCAAATAATCTAACACACACACCATGTCCTAATGTTAATTAAAATACTTGAAGAGTAGTACAGCCCTCTGCTGGGCAAGTTTTTGTTTAGTGCAGCCCTATGAAACTCCAAAACAAAAGAGAGAAAAGGTTTATTTCCATTGTGGAAGAAAGCCCTGCAAATATTTGACGACGCAAATGAGGCATACTCATGGCATGATGCCAGAGATGAAATTTAGTCGGGAGCTTGGCTAAGTTACGGGTTCCAGAGAAGTCGTGAATGGTTAAGGCTAAGACAACCTGCACGTCTTTGTGCTTAAATTTGAAAGGGTAAACGAAGGGGAATCATGGTTGGTCAAAAGGGTCAGTCCAATTTAGTCTATAATTCAAATCTAAGAAATCCATGATTCAAAATCTAAATTAGATTAGAGGTTTAATTTGAACCCAAAATTGACCTGATGAAACTAAATATTGATTAACTTGTAATTCAATTAACTTAGTAAAACATGGCCAAATCAACATTGATGAATTTAAAAAATAATATTATTTTGATAAAAAGGTTTTATCAAAAGCTACGTATATTTATATTTAGGGTGTTGGTAATTATCATACAACAATTAAGCTAAAACAATCATTAGAAATTTATGACAGAAAATGGTGTGGGTGTGTGTGCAAACTTCGGAAAAGCTGACAGCATATTATCGCCCCTGAGAACTTCACAGGCAGGAAGGTTGAGGACTTGGGAGGCGAATCTCTGTATTCTGAAGGCACGTCCATTGTTGATCATCAACCACACAGGAGAAAACAAACATGCTGCTAGTTCTATATATATAGTATATACTTGGACGGGATGAAGTCATCAGCTAAGACATGCAATCCTGCAGCTTTGAAGCATTTGCATCAGAATTCTGACTATTTCCCACTGCTGATTCCACCACCCCAGCTTTGCCAGCGCCACACACAAGTGCAATATGTTCAGAAGAATTTATCACAGGGAAAGTGAAGGTGATTCTCTCTGGAGGTGGTTTTGGAGAGACTGGTGCAACCCATTCCTGATTTTCCTTGAGGAGTGGGTGTCTAGGGAAAAGAGAAGCTACATGCCCATCCGACCCGTGCCGATAGGCATCCAATCAAACTTTGGGAGTCCACTCAATGAAGATTTATCTATCACGCCAGTATAAACCAAAAGTTTGAGACAGGTTTCATAATCATCAGGTGCACCCTCAGCTGACAAGGCATTGTTGAGGCATAAGCATCACCTGGGAAGATTGGTACCTGCAAAACATTCAAGGGAAAAACAAATAAGTTTATTTCCTCAAAAAAATGACATTTATCAGCATAGAAATATAGATTATCCACAAAAGAAAAGGGTTCAAGCTCACATTGTCCTTTATCACAAACAAAATAGATTATTACTCCTTCAAACCAGATAATTTTCCAGCTCTCCCATACTGCCCAAGAAAAGAAACTCGACATAATAAACACAGTTGAAGGAAAACGCCATGGAAACATTTCAAACCAAAAGACTATAAATGAATGTTATATATAGAAGTAGGCTTTCCAATACATTTAGTGGTTAAACATATTTGCTTAGACAAATAATAGTCTATCTAAAATTCTCATGAATACACCAATCCAATTCAGGTCTTTATATATCTCCTTAAGAACTAAATAACCTAACTAAGAACTAATCAGAAAAGAGAGATATTGATGTGAAAAAACAGGTTCAAAAATATCCTACAGTTGAAACACAAAATAAAAAAGTTCAGGCGATTCCAGGTTGCAAAATTGAAAAATCTTACTGGGAAAGGCCAGTGGACCGAAGAACCAGGCTAACCCTATCTTCTTTTACAAAACCAGGGAAGGAACAATGCACACACGTGTGTTGTGATCTAGATGGGTTTCTTAAAATCAAACCCTCTCTACCCCCCTTCAGGGGCAAAAATGAAGAGTTCATAAGATAGTTTATACAACTGCTATTCTGACATGAAAATCTTCTAACAATCCTATCATCTAGCATTGCTAGAAATCAATGGCAATGCAGACTGGATCAGATCTTGCAACTTGATAGTCAATCTGGAGACTGTATTCTTAAACATTTCACAGGAAATTATCTCCTCGGCAGAAAAGTCAGCTTGCTGCAGTGCATGGAGCTGCCTCTCCAAGTACCTACTAAGACTAGCCTCCGTGATGTTAATGAGACTGAGAGAAGGATTTGTGTGCATAAATTTGGTAATGAGAAATCCTGCTAGGATCTGCTGATCGCCCTTCACAAGCTCTGAAATGAAGCAGGGGAACATGATTCTTCTGAAAAGTAATAACACGCCTTTCTCTGTGTTTACATGCTCATTTGTTCCCTTGTTCATGATTGTTGATGACTGAGCTTCCTGACTCTGGCGTGAGAAATTCCCAACCAAATAGCAGAGATAAGAAAAGGTGGTGCTGTAAGAGGGTTTGGCGATTATAGTTGAGATAACCCCAGAAGATAACACGAGCATTAAGAACTCATGGTCCCTGCCAGCCAAGTCCGAAATCCCTCCTTGTTTCAGCTTGTCTTCAACTACATCCAAACACTGCAACTGTATTGCTTCATAAGGCAGAAGAAGCACCATTTTTAGAGCCATAAAAGAATCCTTCTCAAGTACAGCCTGGCTCAAGCTCCTAGCATCATCTTCATCAAGCAATATTCCATAAGTTTTTGAAAGTGATCGATCAATCAGCCTTGACACATCCTTAAACTGGGACAACCCGATGACCTTTTTGATCATTTCCATCCAACAAACATGTAAAGGATGAACATGATTAGAATTCTCTGTCTTCTCTTTCTCAGGAGCTTCTTCGTCCTGAAAGCTTTCCCATCCTTCATCCCAGCCATCATTACTCCAGCAATTTTCTGCTTCTGTGGTATCTACTTCATCTTTTGCCGTTACAAATAAACCTTCCCACTCTTCTAAAATGCCTATCAATGCATCAAAATGAGGTTCTGTACAGGAAGATGCACACAACTTCAAGAAGCAAGAGACTGCAGTCTCAATATTCACGAGATCATCAGGGGTAATTTCTATCCTAGGGGATATGGAGGATGCAAGCTGAGATGATTTGAGGGCAACCAGTGTACTTGTAAACCTGCTAGAAGTATCTATATGATCAGGCAACCCCTGATTTGCAGAAGTCTCACTCTTTTTACTGGTAGAGAGCAACCCATCCCATCCTTCCCATGATAATAGATTAGATTCTAGCTCTGTAGGGAAGCCCTTAATGTTTCTACCTGTTATGAACTGCATAATCTCTAGAACATAAACTCGAACATGGCTAGGGAGCTCCAAATTATTAGAGAATTGGGCCATTCTTTCCCAAACTGCATGCCTGACTCTTTGCAAACCCTCTATTTGACCTTCCAACTTACTCAGAGATGACAAAAATTGATACAAATTCTGGTGGTCATGGGATCCACCAACCAAATCTCTTAGAATCGGCTCCAACATATTTATATAGAGATAAGGAAGATCCAGGGATTCATTGTCAGCAGTTGGAGCTGAACTGATGGCACACTTCGACATTGCTTCCAAGAATACTTCTGAAATGGCTCCAAACCCGCAACCAGCATATAACATAGATCTGCAGAAAATTGGTATCTCAACAGAAAAATCACCAATTAAACCACAACTTGCATAACCAATTAAGGTGCCCCAGACCTGACTTGGTGAAACACTGTCCTCCATCATCATCCTCATAAAAACCTTCAGACCACTAGATAAGAACTCTGGATCAAACCTGAATTTTCCAACTGACCTCTCATTTAATGCCATTTCCTGCATTTCTTCGCTCAATTTAAGCCAAAAGTTCAAGAGGATGATGAGGCAATCCTGCCATTTTGAGTTATCTGGTATACTCTCATGAGAATCATGCAGTGGTATAATCACTGTGAAGTATTGCTTCATAATATCTAAAGAATCTGAAAGTGCCAAAAGCCTGATATATGTTCTACAAAAATCATAGGTTTGCTCCACTCGACTCATAAAGTCCTGAAACTTTTCAGCATTTCTGACATCAAACTCTGTTCTAACTCTATTTTCCAAATTCATCAATAAACTCATCACATAATGTTTGTAGACATCTGGCCACAGTATGAGACCTTCCGGTACTGAATCAGTGTAGATACTGACCAATGCTTGTACTATTTTTGCCAAGGCTTCCACGCTAAATTCATCAACATGTGAAAAGACTTCATTTCGGAAAGACTGCAAATTTAAACCATCTAATCCAGCAACATTCTTAAAGTTTAGGTTATTAATAAAGGAAACCCTTTGACATTCTTGCTCAAACACCTTGTACAAATGAGCTAATTCAAGAGCAGACAAATTTGATGAATTTGGATGAGCTGTTGACAATGATTCTTTGGTTTCTTCCAGCCGCAAGTAGCAATCAGAGAGGAGGCCATATATACAAGCAAGGCGTATCTTGTTGCACCCATCAATTGCAGGGTATACAACCAAGGAGATAGTTTTGATGGTTTCAGAACCACAGCCAACTATTTCTTCCTTGACCTCTGAAATTTCAGCCTTAATATCATCATCAGTCCAAACCTCAGAAACAAGAAAATAACTTAGATGCCACTGTAGCACCTGCAGGACAGAGAAAATACATTGTATAACAAGTCAAGAGAGCAAGTAGATGTCTCCTCCAAGCATAAAGATATTTACAGACACACTAAAATACCTCAGTGTGATTTAATCCATAGGCATCGACCAATTTTAACACGTCCCTTATAATGTGCTTCTTTTCCGACTTTACTGATTCAATCAAGGAGAAAATAGCACTCTTGATGTAGTCAAGGTCACCAGACAGAAAACGCCCAGTTTCAACTCCAGGAATGATTTTCTCCAACTCTCTAGATCGTTCTGCTACGCGTTTTTTTTCTTCTAATTTGAACTTCCATTCCCTCCAAAACGTGGACTGTACTTCATCCATTTTGGTCATTTCATCTGCATTCAATAGGCAAAACAACAAACCGGAGAAATACCATCATTGCACTGGAAATAACATTTAGTGTTATTTTATTAAGAGATGATATTATAAATAGGGTCATATTGAAATTGTATGCCAAGTAGATTTTTCAAGTCATGTAAAGGACTAAATCCAATCACCTGAACTAGGTAGTTTGTGCTTCTCTTTAAACTTCCTCAGCAGCAGCTCTCTCCTCTGAGCAGGACCCTTGCACTCAACTCCAGAGTTATGTAATAAACTGTATGTCATTCCCACGTTCATGATGCTACAAATTTCTTGGTAATTCTCCCGCGTCTTTAGCTGCTCTTCTATTATTTGTACTCCACTAAAGGCATCCACGAGATTCAATAAGAAAGAGCACCCTGTGATGTCTTCCTCTTCAGTAGCAGGTGGTTCTATGATTGATTTTGCCAGAGAGGCAATAACATCATCTCTGGGAGCAAAACCATTTCTTGCCAGCCAGGACAGGATAGTTACCCCAGCTTCTGTTCTTATGCTGACATAATGCTTTCCAGGAATAAAATTGGAAAATTTCTTACCATTTTCTGCTTTCTTACTTAATTCAAGCAGCCATGGGAGTTGAATAGTGGCAAAAGATAGAAGTTTTCCATTTTCCCGCAAAAAAGATTCCAGATCAGTTCCACTATCCACATGCCAGTTTTTAGTAACAAAAGAAAGTGTATTTTTAATGTTACTGAAACAAACTTCTTGATCTCCACTCCCTGCTCCTCCAACCAGTTCAGAGCAATCTTTGAGGTCAACTATTTCTTCTATTCCATGAGCTGGGAGTGATGTAATGGAGGAACCTTGATCTGAGAAGCTGGACGGAATTGTCCCAGTCAAGATAGACAAATTCTCACACTGGCCTTGCATATCAAGATCTTTCCACGCATGAAGCAACTCACCAATAGATTCCTCGTCACAATGACTCAAAGCAAAACCTAGCAGCTGCTTTCGAGAGCCTATATCAATATTTTCAAGGGCAGGACCCCTTGCTATTGCAGCACATAGATCCCAAACAGGACCATGCCCTTTTTTGGCAAGAACAAGGCAGAGATCAAATGCCAATTGCAAATCACCTGCAACTGCAGCTTCTCTAGCAATTGCTTCCTGAACAGTAGATATATCATCTGAAGAGTTCAACCCAAGAAGTTTGGCAACCTCAATGAGTTCATCATCATGTAGATAAGCTCCAGCTTGGCTAGTGATTGTCATTTTGATGATCTCCATAGGATCCTTTATTTGCCTGAACTGCATAGGTAGTAGAGTCACTCCAAGGTAGGGAAGTTTAACAGTGAGAGCATCAATTAAATCTGCCTCTGTCTGAACATTTCTGCTATTTGGAAATAAATTAAGGCATTCCTTGGCCTTCCAGATCTGAAACAAGTTGCAGAAACATAATCAATCAACTTATACAGGAAGATAGCCATTTGACAAACGAATCAATGTCAGCTGGAATTCAATTAGAATATAAATCTAAATAATCCAGAATTACTACCATACAATAGCGATAATAAAAGAATTTACAGAGCTTTTTTTTAATATGTTTATATATAAATATTTAAATTTGTAATAGTATATATACCTCAATAGCACCCCATAACAATGATGAAAACATTACTGTATATTATAATGTGCTTGTAAAAAAATTTAGAAAAACTATAACATATGTTACCATTACTTATTCCATAAGTGTGTTATAGCATCATGAAAATAGGTACACCAAAAAGATATGACATGTTAATAGCTAGAAAATTCTTTTTTGACATATAATGAACAATAAACCAAAAGATTTTCACAGTTGCACTGACATCTAATAAAAAATAACTGCTGTCATACAAGAGTGCCTTTCCAACAATTCCTAGCAAAACAAAACATGGCATGCTAAATAAATATTCAAATTCAGAACGAGTGGATTTATGATGGATATATAAAGAGAAAACATATCAAATTATTGCCAGATATCTCAAGCCATAACAAAGCTTAACATGTGTGCTTACTTCAGAGCAAGAGAGACTTGAAGCCGAGAAGAAGTACTCCCGTGCTGCTTGAATAACAAGATTTTCTGCTTTCTCTGATGCTAAGGCTACAGAACTTGTACCTTTCAGATAATTTCTTGCAAGAGAAAATTTCCCAGCTTTCAGCATTCCTCTGCAGAATTCCACAAGCATATACTCTGGGTCAAGGAAAGGAAAAGCCTTCTCTCGCAAGCATTGCACATCACGCCACATGTTTGCCCAATCATTATCTGATCGACCTGGCTGTCTCCGAACAAATTTTGAGAGTATAAGACGAAGAATCTGTTTTACACCTTTTTCATCTGCATGAGCTTCCAGGAAAAACTTCATTGGCTTTGGAACCTGAAACAAACAATTCATTGCTATCACATTAGCGCGAACAAATTACAAGAGCAGTTAATGGCTCTAGATCACACAATCTGCATTGCAGTCTCACTTTTAGAATGCTGAAAGCCTCGAAAAAAATTCTTTATCATTATTGTTCCACAAAATTACAGTAAAGAGCATGTTAGAGAGTGAAGATGCCTGAATAGAAACATATATCTAATGATTCCATTATTTGATGCTTGAAATGAATTCCCAAATCAAAAGAAGCATGGGCCATAGAAAACAAATGACAAACCTGATACAATGCCAAAAGCCTCCCTGCTTCAATATGACCTTCAGCAAGTTTTAGTCGTTTCTCAAGGCCCTCAATAGATATTCCAACATCTGTTAAGGTGAAATGCCATCGATTATTTTTTTATCATTGATAATTCCAAAATCAAAGATAGCCGAACAATCTCAATAATAAAAATGCACACATAAATGCATATGCCATTTGTTTGTGTATTTTGATCTTTCTATACATCTCAGTCTTCAGCAGAATATAATAGTCATTAAAGGCAAGACTCTTGAACATACAAGGGGAACTTAAAAAGAAAAGTATAGTTCCAGATCCAGGAAAAGCAATAAAGAAAACCCATGTTACCACAACTTCTGAAATTAAAAGCAACCCAAACTTGAGAGCAGAACTTAATTGGAATGATCTGTATCTTCTTAGCAAATTCCCATGTCAAGTTGGAAGTTCCATAACTAGATCTTTGGGTTAATAAGAATCTATATGTATTACACAGACTTTACCTTGCTTCTGTGGGAGCTTTGTCAATAAGGCAGCCATTATACTCCATCTATCTGTAACAGTGCACAAATAAATGCACTGCAAAGCACAATCTACAGCTTCGATCTCGTCCTTGAAGAAACCATTAACATGCAATTCCCTGCATCCTTCCTCAATAACCATCAAGCATATGTCCAGTTTATTCTCAGAAGCGATTTCCTTCAGCCATTTAACCAGAAATGAATCGTCCATGTGAACTGAGGGAAAATGCCCATCTATATCCTGATGTTTAGTAAAAGGGATGTTGTGAAACCTATTTTGCATAAATGGAATTGCCCTATCATGCAGTTTTTTTACCACATTTTCCTCTTTCACTCCCTTAAGCATCATTCTGAATTTTTCATAATCAGATAATTGTTCCCAGGAGATAAGGCTCATATTGGAACATGTGTCAGCATCATTTTCATCTGAATATATGAGCTGGTGCAAGTATAGAATATCTTCATGAAACTTCTGTAACTCAGAGATGCCTTTGCGGCAAGCAAAATCAATCAAGAAGAGACAGTTGTCAAGCTGGCCACTACAGCTATCAATATCTCTAGCTCTACACCTGTACCACTCAGAAAGTTCACTAGATGATGGCCAAGGATAGCCGAGGCACAGTTTGACAATGGGCTCAGTTCGGAGCTGGATGCCAATCTCATGATTCTCCGGTGGCCTATTGATAAAGTTTACCATCTCCTCACATTCTACCCAATCTTCTTCCCTAAGAGCAATTCTTGGGGGAGGAGATCTCCCAGGAAGAAGCTGCCCATAGGTTTGAACAGGAACAGTTTCAGGAATAGCAGCTAATATTTTCAACATTGAAGGAGATAGCGAATACGGATGACGCTTGAAGAGGAGGTTTAGGGCACCGATTTTCCCACTTTCAGCAAGTGCTGTGGCAGCTTCACTAACAAGTATAACACGGAATTTGCTATATTCCTGTACAGAAAACCTGCACAAAGACTAAGTCAATATGCAGTCACTCAATACAACTAATAATTTAAAAGTAATTCCAGAATACTTTATGCAATATTTCTTTAATCACATAAGAAACTTCCAGCAATGATAAAAATAACAACAGCAGAATAATAAAACCCATAGCATTATAAAATCATAGTACCAAAGCTTTTCACATATGAAAGAAAAGAATCAAATCATATATGTAGATTTAACATCTTCAATTATCCAAATTAAACAACAATATGAAATTTGCATGAGATTTTTCTGCTTGTAGCTTATAGAAACAGCTTCAATATCTAAGAAAGAATAGTAGGATGTCTTTTTATCTACAACATCTGTAGGAACTTGTGTAGCATGCATGTGCACCAAGGTATTTAGCCTGTTTCTCAAGTAAAGGTTCATAAAATATATCAAAATGGTTGTCCAGATCTGATGCCACATTCGATCTTATTATTATTTGCAAACCATGAGGGAGAAAGGTATTGAGTTTCCAGAGAAGATAATACCTGCCCATGTTTATCCCCATATAGGTCTCTAGCCTGTCCCTGAATTGCAACAGCTGAAGTCTAGCGATACGAAAATCCCAGATCTGGCTCCCTTTATCAGATTTTGACTCTGAAAAACAGAACTGATCAGTTACATGCAGCCCATATGAAAGTAAAGCTTTTACAGCATCTTCTGTTGGTCCAACCTTATCAACACATTCAGAAATGACAAAACTGTGATCCTTTATTTTGGACAAAAACATATTTATATCATCTTTTCCTTGGCCAGAATGCAACCACTGAGATTTCAAAACTTCATCTCTGTCCAAGCCATGACGATTGGCAAAGTCCAAGGCAGCTTGATATTTAAGACTACTAATTAAGATATGGTACATTTCGGGAACAGATATCTTTGAAAGTGAGATCAGACTCCAGTGCAACTGGGAAACATCAAATTGATCACTTCTGCTTCCCATGATCTGCTCTACATTGTGCACATCACCTGATTCTCTACTATGATTAGATGGGATTTTGCTATCTAAAACAAATATGTGTCCTTGAAACTGCTGTATTCTATCCAAAACAATAATTGAATATAGATGGTCATCCTCTTGAAACTTTAAGCCAGTAACAATATCAAGCATGGTCACAGTGCCGCCACGTTTTGCAATAGTCATGATGTGGTCAGACCACCAAGTAAAATCCACAACATCACTTAAAAGCTCATTCTGTCCGTTTGTTAAGTTACTGGTTCCTTGTGAACCTAATTTCTCTTCACCAGCAAAGATCAAAAGTGAACGGCTTTCTTTATCCATCTTGAAAATGTGCAAGCATCCTGATATATCTAAAGTGGC